>ERZ839767.18-NODE-18-length-241710-cov-25.808148_pt1 | contig 241710 bp, 189 predicted proteins | sample MGYA00519879_ERZ839767 | MGnify/ENA primary metagenome ERZ839767 (study PRJEB31850, sample SAMEA3708852) | human gut metagenome | biome: human gut; feature: human-associated habitat; material: faeces | place: China | collected 2014 ...
GTGCGGGCCCCCGTCAATTCCTTTGAGTTTCAACCTTGCGGCCGTACTCCCCAGGCGGAATGCTTATTGTGTTGACTGCGGCACAGAAGGGGTCGATACCCCCTACACCTAGCATTCATCGTTTACAGTGTGGACTACCAGGGTATCTAATCCTGTTTGCTCCCCACACTTTCGCGCCTCAGCGTCAGTTACAGTCCAGTTAGTCGCCTTCGCCACTGGTGTTCCTCCCAATCTCTACGCATTTCACCGCTACACTGGGAATTCCACTAACCTCTCCTGCACTCAAGCCCGACAGTATCCAAAGCAATTCCCACCTTAAAAGCAGGACTTTCACTCCAGACTTACCGAGCCGCCTACGCGCCCTTTACGCCCAATTATTCCGGACAACGCTTGCCCCCTACGTATTACCGCGGCTGCTGGCACGTAGTTAGCCGGGGCTTCTTAGTCAGGTACCGTCATTTTCTTCCCTGCTGATAGAGCTTTACATACCGAAATACTTCTTCGCTCACGCGGCGTCGCTGCATCAGGGTTTCCCCCATTGTGCAATATTCCCCACTGCTGCCTCCCGTAGGAGTTTGGGCCGTGTCTCAGTCCCAATGTGGCCGATCACCCTCTCAGGTCGGCTACCGATCGTCGGCTTGGTGGGCCGTTACCTCACCAACTACCTAATCGGACGCGAGCCCACCCCAAACCGATAAATCTTTTACCTCAGAACCATGTGATCCCGTGGTCTTATGCGGTATTAGTACACCTTTCGGTGTGTTATTCCCCTGTCTGGGAAAGGTTGCTCACGCGTTACTCACCCGTCCGCCGCTAAAACAGCTCATAGCAAGCTACTCACCGTCTCCGCTCGACTTGCATGTGTTAGGCACGCCGCCAGCGTTCGTCCTGAGCCAGGATCAAACTCTTTCGTTTAATCCTTTATCCCTTAATCGAGTTTCCTCAACCAAGTTTCACTCATTCGGAATTACTGTCTTGTTTGCGTTGTTATTGTTCTGTATCGTTTTCAAGGTTCGTACCAGTCTCGCAAGCGGCTTTTCAGCGGCTCGCGCAACCAGCTTTGTTATCTTAACACAATTTCCGTCCTGCGTCAACCCTTTTTTCTTTTGTTTTTGGGCTTTTTTCAAGACTTTTTAGAAAGACGAACGAATATGCCTGATTTAGTAGTCCATTGTTCGTTGCTTTTGGGCGAACCTTTTCCGTCCATCATTTGCCTTTTGTCCGCCAAAAGAGTAGGGGCATCCGCAGCCTTTCTCTGCCACGGATGCCCGATCCGCTCATTATCGCCAAGAAATGTGGCTGCCGCGGTCGTCCTTCTTCACAATCAGCTGATTTTCAATCTCGTCCTTCAGCTCCGAAACGTGCGAAATGATGCCAATCTGCCGCTGCTTGCCCGCCATTTCCTTCAATATATTGACTGCCTCGTTGCGCGCGTTGTCGCTCAGCGAACCAAAGCCCTCGTCGATGAACATCACATCCAGATGAATCGCCGCCGTCGCCGTCTGAATCTGGTCAGCCATACCGAGCGCCAGCGACAGCGCCGCCATAAACGACTCGCCGCCGGACAGCGTGTTGACGGAGCGTGTCTTGCCCGTTACGATGGAATACACTTCCAAGTCTAACCCCTTGTTTTTGCCCTCGCCCGCGTCCTCGACAGGAATTAGCTTCAGTTCAAACTGTCCGTTCGACATATCCCGGAAGCGCCGGTTCGCGTCGCACAGAATTTTTTCCATATAACTGCGCTGCACGAACGTCTCCAGATTCATCCGGTTGCCGCTTTCGGTGCCCGCCATCACGTCCGAAAGGTGCTGCGCGGTGTTTGCTGCCTTGCACGCCTCCGCCAGCGGTTCGCGTCCCTCGCGCAGATCTTCCAGCACCTTTTCATTGTTCAAACGCAGGTGTTTCGCGGCTTCCAGGGCATCCGATGCTTCCTTAAGCGCCGATTCTGCCGCCTTGGATGCCGCCTCCAACTTCGCCATATCCGGCTTTTCCCGCCCGGCAATAGCGTTCTGCGCCGTCGCACACTGCCCCTCTGCCTTGGATTTCCTCTGGTCAAAGTCGCTGACTTCCTTCTGCAAGCGATCAGGCTCTTCTGCGTCGTAGTCTGCCGTCAGCTGCCGCCACTGCGCTTCATCCAGCGACTTTTCCGCCATCGTCTGCTGATACTGCTGGTTAAATTCTTCCGCATTCCCCTGTTTCTGCGGCATCTCCTCGTTCAGCCGCCGAATCTGCGTTTCGCAGTCCGTTTCCGCTTTCTGCGCCTGACGTTCTTTTTCCGCAGCCTGACTTGCCGCTGCTTCCGCCTTTTCTTTCGCTTCCTGCGCCTGTGTGCGCTGTGCCACCGCATCCTCGCGCGTGCGGTATGCGCTGCTGGACAGTTCTTCCTGATGCAGCTTCCACGTTTTTTCTGCTTCAGCCTTTTTCACTGTGGTGGATTTTGCCGTCTCCTGCGCGTCGGCTGCTGCCTTTTCCAGCTTGTCGCGCTCTGCCTTCGCCCCTTCGAGATTTTTCCGCACGTCGTCCAGCGCCTTCACCTTCGCCTGAACCGACTTCGACGCACTTTGCAGTTCCGGCAGCCACGCCGTCAGCATCGCTTCCACATCCGCCGCCGTCGCCATCGGCCCATTTTCGCGGATGTTCTTCGCGTTCTCTACCAGCTTCCTTTCCGCTTCTTCAGCAACTTTTTGCCGCTCTGTCAGTTTGGCTTGCGCCGATTCCGATTCTTTTGCTTTCTCTTCCTGCGCTTTCGCCGCGTCATCCGCCGCCTTACGCCGCCGCTCCAGCTGCTCGCGGTTCAGCTGCTGATTTTCCTGCGTCAGCTGGCACGGCGCGGGATGTTCCAGCGCGCCGCAGACCGGGCAAGGCTTTCCGGGCGCAAGTTCACGCGCCAGCAAGCCCGCCTGCGCATTCAGGAACGCCAGCCGATAATCATCATAGGCTTTCTGCTCCCGCTGATATTTTTGCGTTGCGCCGACATACGTTTCCGCCGCCGCTTCTGCTTGCCTCCTTTTCTCCTGCACGTCTTTCCGGCTGCTTTGCAATTCCTCCAGCGATTTCTTCAGGTCGCGATACTGCTGATTCTGCTGCTTGCAGACCTCATAAGCGGCTTCTGCGCCCTGCAATTCCGCTTCCTGCTTCCGCCATGCGTCTTCCTGCTTCTTGAAATCATCCAGTGCTTTCTTGGCTGATTCCGCATTCGCCTTCGCCTTCGTATCCGCTTCTTCCGCCTGATGCAGCGCCTTTTCCGCTTCATCCAGCGCATCAAAGGTTTTCAGCGCCTTTTCGACCTTTGTTTCAACCTCCGCGCATTGCGTTGTTGCCGCATCCTTCGTCTTTTCCATCTGCTGATGAAACGCCGCCGCATCCGCCGCCGTTTGCTTCAACTGCGGAAGTTCCTGCTGCTTCGCTGCCAATTCCCGCTGTGCATCCGTCAATGCCTTCTGTGCATCCTTCATGCGCTGATACTTCGGTTCGATTGCCCACGCATCGCGGATTTTGCCAATCAGCCCGCGCTTTTTCTCGATTTCATCCGCCTGTGCCGCGCATTCTTGCAGTGTCTTTTCCGCGCTCTCCAGTTCCTTAAAACGCTGCATCAGCGGCTGTGCGGCTTCGATTCGCTTCATGCACTCGTCGCGGTCTTTCTGCGCCGCGGTCTGCCGCTGCGCCAAGTCGCCCTGCTGCAGCTGCAAGCGCGCACACACGGCGGACAGCACCTCCGCCAGCGCATCCACCTGTTCGGGCTGCAATTCTTTTGCAGTGATAACCGTGCCTTTCGCCGCTTCCAGCGCCTGCGCATCTTCCTCCGGCAGCCCTTCCGTCACCGCTCTCCCCGCAAAAAAGGACATATTCGCCCGCTGGGTCTTCGCCGCAGTATTCTTGTCCTTCGCCAGCGTCTTCAGGCGTTCGCTCAACTGATAATAGTAGTCCGTTTTCAGCAAATCGCGCAGCAGTTCCGTCTTTTCCTTGCTGCCCGCGCGCAGGAAATCCATAAATTCGCCCTGCGCAATCATCACCACTTTGCGGAACTGGTCTGCCGTCAAGCCCACAATCTCTTCGATTTTCCGGTTCGTTTCCGACAGCTTGCCCGGATACTGCGAGCCGTCCGGCATCAGCAGCTCCGCCGTCTCGCCCTCTTCCTGCTGCTTTGCACCTGTTCGCTTGGCGGGGCGGATGTGCCGCGGCGTGCGCGTAATCTTGTACGTTTCCTCCTGCCCATGCTGATGCGCCGTAAAGACAAGCGACACAAGCGGCTTGTCTTTCCGCACGTCCACAAACTGGCTCAGCAGCTCGTTTTCCTTGCCGCTGCCGTTTGTGCTCACTTCGCCGTAGAGTGCGAACATCATTGCATCGAAAATGGTGGATTTGCCCGACCCCGTGTCGCCGCTGATGAGGAAAAAATCGCCGCCCTTTTGGAAGTCAATCTCCGTTTTTTCGCCGTAAGAGCCAAAGGCCTGCATCGTCAAAAGAATCGGTTTCATGCGTCTTCCTCCTTCATGGCGTTCATGACCTCCGTCAGCAGCGCCTTTTCCTCGGCGTTCAGCCGCTCGCCCGCAAATTGCAGACACAGCTCGTAGGGGGAGAGCGTTTCCGTGCGCTCCTGCAGAGCTGCCAGCTCCACCGTTTCCTCGCGCTCGCGCCGAAGCTCCAGCAGATTCGGATACCTCTCCCGCAGCAGTTCGCGCAGACCCACCATCTCCGTCGCCTCCGCGCCTATCACGCAGATGGACACGAAATCCTCGCTCGCGCCGGACAGCAGCGCTTCCCGCGTCGCGCGCAGCTTCCGCACCTGATGGACGGGGCACAGCGGCAAAACCGTCGTCTGCACGTCGCCTTTCGCGCCCATTTCCACCATCAAGATGCCCTTCTGCTGGTTTTCCTCGCTGAGGGAGTAGGGCATCGGCGTGCCGCAGTAACGCAGCGTTTCACTGCCGACCTTCATCGGCTTGTGGATGTGCCCCAGCGCGGCATAGTCAAAATCCGCAATCAGCGACGCAGGAATCGCATCCACATTGCCGACCTGCTTTACCTCGTTCTCCGCGCGCTCGATGTTCGCCGCGTCGCCGCCATCGGGCAGGAAGAACTGATGGCTGACCAGCACGTTCCGCTCGTCGGGGTTCAGCGGCGACAGCGCCAGCAGACGCGAAAATGCTTCGGGATAGCTCAAATTGTCGCCGTTTTCCTTCGTCCCGGTCACAAGGCGCACCATGCCCGGCCGCACGAACGGCAGCAGGTAGAAATTCACCGCACCGAAATCGTCCGTCAGGGTGACGCGCTCGATGGTTTCGCCCTTCTGCATGGGCGGATTGCCAATCATGTGGATGCCGCGGTCAGACAGTTCGCTGCGGAAGACATCGAGCCGCTGCGCGCTGTCGTGGTTGCCGGAAATCAGCATAATTTCGCCGTTCGGGAGTGCCGCGCGGAGCTGCGTCATGAAGTCGTCAAACAGCGCAACCGCTTCGACAGGCGGCACGGAACGATCGTAAATATCCCCCGCGAAAACAACGGCGTCGGGCTGATACTGCCGGGTCAGCGCGACGATTTCATCAAGAATTGCCTTCTGATCTTTCAGCAGGTCATGCTCGTAGAGCTTGATGCCCAGATGGAGGTCGGACAGGTGGAAAAAGCGCATAGACTGCCTCCTTTTGAAATTACGAATTTCTGCTGACGGCGTGTAATTCACCATTTTTCGTGCTTGTCAGCATCTTTTTTTGTTTCCATTATACAACAATACAGGAATTTGTCAACTTCGTTTTCCGTTTTGCTTTTCGTACATGAAAAAGGGCTGTGAAAGAACGGTTTGTCCTTCCGCAGCCTCTTGCGCAATTATACTATTTCCAGATAAAGCAGTATGATTAGTCACCGAACGAGATGCCGATATTCCGGGCAGTCGTAATCATCGTGTTGTCCGGCGGAACCAGCTTCGGCACGCCGGCAATGTCGGAGAGCTTGTTGTGGGTGATTTCGTTGCCCTTCAGCGCCACGGTTACGCCGTACACGCCGTCGCGGATAAGTTCCGCCGCGTGCACGCCAAACTGCGTGGACAGCACGCGGTCGTAGGCGTTCGGGCTGCCGCCGCGCTGGATGTGACCCGGCACAACCGCGCGCGCTTCCACGCCCACGAGGTCGCGGAGCTGCTGCGCTACATACGCGCTGGAGGAGAAATGTTCCGCCGCGCGCTTGGCTTCGCGTTCCTTCTTGCCCATCTTCGCTTCTTCGGGGGTCATTGCGCCCTCAGCCACGGCGATAATCGTGAAGCCCTTGTTGCTCTTGGCGCGGCTCTCGACGACCTTGGCAACCTTTTCAATTTTATAGGGGATTTCGGGAATCAGGATGGCATCCGCGCCGCCCGCCACGCCGGAATACAGCGTCAGCCAGCCCGCCTTGTTGCCCATGATTTCCACCACCATGCAGCGCCCGTGCGACGCCGCCGTGGTGTGGATGCGGTCGATGACCTCCGTCGCAATGTCCATCGCTGTGTGGAAGCCAAACGTGAAGTCCGTGCCATAGAGGTCGTTGTCAATCGTTTTGGGCAGACCGATGACGTTCAGCCCTTCCTTGGAAAGGAGGTTCGCCGTCTTGTGCGTGCCATTGCCGCCGAGGGTGACAAGGCAGTCAAGTTTCAAATCCTTGTAGGTCTTTTTCATGGCAGCAACCTTGTCCACGTTGTCTTCGCCAATCTTGCGCATATCGCGGAAGGGCGTGCGCGCCGTGCCAAGAATCGTGCCGCCAAGGGTCAGGATGCCGGAGAACTGGCTGCGCTTCATCTCCTGATAGTCGCCCGTGATGAGACCCCGATAGCCGTCGTGGATGCCGACAATCTCCGCGTCAAACAATTCATACGCCGCGCGGGTCACGCCACGAATTGCCGCGTTCAAGCCGGGGCAGTCACCGCCGCTGGTCAGAATACCGATTCTTCTTTTCATTGCCAAACCTGACCTCCTCTTGATTTTTGCTGGATTCAAGCGTATTATAACATGGTTGCAGGCAAATTTCCACCGTCATTTTGACGAAATTGCCCGTTCTGTGCCTGGTTGCGGCGTTTTTCTCCATCCATCACGCCGAAAAAGGAGGATTTTGCCCATGTCGAACAAAGCGCGCGTCCTCAATCACCTGCAGGCGCTTAGCATTCCCTGCGCTGTCTACGAGCATCCCGCGGTTTTCACCATGGAGGAGTGCCTCGCGCTGCCCTACGCCGCGCCGGATGTCACCTTCTGCAAGAACATTCTCTTGTGCAACCGCCAGCAGACGGCATTCTATCTGTATGTGACCCTGCCAGACAAGCCTTTCCGCACGGCGGACACGAGCAAGCTGCTGCATTCCTCGCGGTTGTCGTTTGCGCCATCGGAATGTCTGCCGGCGATGCTGGGGCTGGAATCAGGGAGCTTGTCGCCGCTGGGTTTGTGGTTTGACGAGGAGAAGCGGATTCAGCTGGTCTTTGACCATGATGTGAAGCGGGAAGGACGGATTGCGTTCCATCCATGCGATAATACGGCGACGGTGGTGTTTGCGCAGGAGGTTTTCTGGACGCAGGTCGTGCCGACATTGGGTCATGAACCGATTTGGCTGTAAAGGAAGAAGAGCATGTGCCGCGGTTTGCAATGCTATGCTGCAATTGGGAACAGTCCTGATATATCCGCTTTTATCCTTCGGGGGTCATTTTTTTCATTGCAATCAGCGTTGCCAGCATGATTAAAGGGAATATACAGCCCGTCAGCAGACCCGCCTGAAGATTATCTCCGGCATGCTGCGAAAAATATCCCACCACACTCGGCCCAAATGCGCCGCCCATGTCCCCTGCCATTGCCAGCAGCGCAAACAGCGCCGTACCGCCTTTGGGAATCCTCGGAGCAGTGATGCTGATGCTTCCGGGCCACATAATACCCACTGAGAAGCCGCACATGACACAGCCAACTAAGCCCCAAATCGGCATTGCAGATAGACCGGCCAAAAGATAGCTCACGACGCAAATAACACCCGATATAAGCATAAACTTTATCAAATCTATCTTTTCTCCGAATTTTCCATACAGCATACGCGAAATTCCCATTGTGGTTGCAAACAAGCACGCTCCTGCCAAATCGCCGATAGATTTCGTTAATCCTAATGCGGATTCTGCAAAAGCTGATGCCCACTGCGCCATTGACATTTCAGATGCTCCAGCACAAATCATAAGGATGATTGCAGCTGCAAAAATAGGCTTTTTCAGCAATTGACGCAGCGACATTCCTTGCCCGTCTTCTACCAGACGCTCAATCGGACAAGTAGCAAAATTGTAGATATTATACAGCGGAATAATTGCCCATACGCAAGCCAGTATCTTCCATTTGTCGATGCCGAAAATTGCAAAGTACAGCGTAGAAAGCAAAATCACGCCCACACTGCCCCAGCAATAGAAAGAATGAAGAAGGCTCATCACCTTTTCCTTATGTTCGAAGGGACAGGCTTCCACAATCGGACTGCACAGTACCTCAATAAGGCCGCTCCCGAATGCGTAAAAAAACACGCCGATCAGTATTCCGATATAGGGCGATACGATATTGGGTAAAACCGCAATGCCAATCAGACCAAGACCAGCTAACAGCTGCGACGCCACAATGGACTTTCGGTAGCCAATAGCATCTACATACTTTGCGCATATTAAGTCTACGACCAATTGCGTCACATAGAACACCGCAGGAATTAAGGCAATCTGACCCAGCGAAATGTTGAAATCAGAATGAAACGACCAAAAAAGCAATGGCGCAAAATTAGCGGCAATTGCTTGCGTGATGAGGCCAAGGTAGCAGGCTCTTAATGTTTTGCTGTAGTTCTTCATGACTCGAAGCGCTCCTTTCAGAATTCTCTTGAATAATATCACGTTTATTTTGGAATAGCAATTGACTTTTCCACCTTATTATTGTACAATATCACAATACAGAGGAGGTTGGCATGTTTGGAGAATAATAACGAATTGAAAATCATCACAGATGAAACGCTCATGGAAAAGCGAAACCACGGTCAACCGGCATTTCCGTTCCAATACTATCTGGAAGACATCTGGGATTTCGACTTTCATACGCTCGGTTGGCATTGGCATCAAGAAATTGAATTTGTTTATGTGCAAAGCGGCGAAGCACACTGCTGTGTCGGAAAAGATCGTTTTTCTCTGCCAGCAGGCAGCGGCTTATTTATCAATACGAAAATACTACATCAATTTACAGCAGAGCACCCCACCGTGATCCCTAATATTGTTTTTTCTCCGGTGCTGTTAGCTTCACCAGAAAGTTTTGTATATCAACAATATGTTAAGCCATTGCTTGTTTCCGACATTCCCTATTTGGTTTTTGAGCCGCTTTCTTTATGGCATAAGGAGATACTTTCACTGCTGAATCAAGTTTTCAAAACACAAGAGCAGCCAAATTTCAGGGAGTTGACAACTTTGCGACTGCTGACCTCCATTTGGGAAGTGCTGTATGAAAATATGGAATCCAGGCTTCAGCAGGGGCAGCCTGTTAAAAGAGACCTCAATGCTTCTCGCCTGCAAATGATGATGAGTTTTATTCATAGTCATTATGCTGACCAGATTTCCCTTGCTGATATTGCAAATTTTGCCCATGTAAGCAATAACAGTTGTATGCAAATCTTCAAAAATGGCATTCGCCAGTCTCCAGTTTCCTACTTAATACAGTACAGACTGAAAAAAGCCGCTGAACTGCTGGCAAACACGGAAATGAAGGCTGCGGTCATATCAGAAGAATGCGGATTTCACGATGTCCCATATTTTTACCGCAAATTCAAAGAAATTTACGGAATCTCTCCAATTGAATATAGAAAAAGCAACCTGTAATAGCATTTCCAGATAAGAAAGTGCCGAAATTCCCCCACAAATTCCCCTTTTCCGAGAATTTTCCTCCCCCTTCGTTCGTTTCATATGCAGGGCGCACATTTCCAGCCCTCATCCACCCCAGAGAAAAGGAGCATCACCCCATGCAGCACATTTGGAAAGTCTTGCTGACCTCTCTGCTGATTTTCGCCCTTGCCGCCACCGCTTGCCTCGCTGAGGACAGCGAAGCGCAGTATCAGGCATATTCCTACACCACTTTCAGCCTGCGCCGAACGCCCAGCGAGAGCGACCGCGGCATCAGCGTGCAGAAGAAGACAAAAATCCTCATTCTGGAATGGGACGACGCGTGGTGCAAGGTGCAGGTCGGCAATAAGGTCGGGTATGCCAAACCGGAATGGCTGTACCGCGTGCAGTCGCTGGATGCGCTGCATTATCCCCTGCAAAATCTGCCGCATCGCATGAGCGGATATGTAGAATTTTCGCAGGATACGCTGATTTCGGGTGGAAAATTCAAAGGCTGCACCGCGTCCGCCGGGCAAATCGCCTGTGTGGAAGCACAAGCGGACGGCGCGTACCTGCTGCCCGTCTGGCGCGGCGAGATGCAGCTGACGGACGAAATCGGCACCTATCATCCCTTCGCGGATTGGGAGACTGCCGAACCCGGCGACATCATCGGCGGCTTCACCACCTTCTACGGCAAGCAGCAGGGGCATGGCAAGGCAGCGGCGCGCGAGCATAACATCAGCGAAGGGGTCAAGCGCATTGACGGCGTGGCGGTGGAGCGCGAGGAAACATTCTCCTTCAACGCGCTGTGTGCGCCATACCGCCATTCAAACGACTATGAGCTTGCGCCGAATGTCAGCACGGACGGCTTCGGGTACGGCGGCGGGGTGTGTCAAGTGACGACGACGCTCTACAACGCCGCGCTGACGCTGCCGCTGCAAATCGAGGAGTGGGCGCTGCACAGCAAGCAGGGCGCGGTGTATGTGCCGCAGTTTTTTGATGCCGCCGTGGGCAATTACAGCGACTTCACGTTTGTGAATCTGCTGCCGTACGGGGTGCAGATTCACGCATCCGCGCAGAACGGCGTACTGACGGTGCTGTTTTGCCGTGCGGAGGAAGATTCGCAGTAAAAAAATCCACATGAAAAGAGCCGGCATGTCCCGCCCTTGACGCGGATGTGCCGGTTCTTATTTTGCGCATAGTTTGCCCGTCGGATACCACTTGATATTTTTGCGAGCCTCAGCGGCGGCGGCGCATCACGTCATCCGCCACTTCCAGCGTTGCCGCCAGTGCGTTGTTGACGCGCTTCATCTCGCTCAGGTTATAGTCGCGCGGCCAGCTCATCATTTGGTCGCGTATTGCGCCACGAATGCGCTCTACCATTGCCTCGCCTTCCGGCATCAGCCCGACAAGCACCTTGCGCCGGTCTTTGTCGCTGCGCTGGCGTGAAATCAGCCCCCGCGTGCAGAGTGTTTCCACCAGCGGCGTCACGTTCGGCTTGGCAATGCACAGCCGTTCACTGATTTCCCCAATGCTGATTTTCCCCTCGCGCAGCACGCAGAGCACCAGCAAGCTGGAAATCGGCATCCCCAGCGAATGCGCAATGTCATCAATGCGCAGGAAATACTTCGGCATTTTGTAGAGCGCCTCGAAGAGATTGTCTGTCATTCCCTCCATGAGCGCGGTATCGTCCGTCCAGACCTTTGGCATTCGTAAATCCCTCCAGTTTTCGTGAATCTCGGATAAATGATGATTCAATCCACGCTCCCCGCACAGGGAGTGACACCTTGCAGCTTGCGGAGGACAAAACGCTTGCGATTGAAACGAAGGGTCGCAAGAAACATCCCGCGTTTTCATGTCGTTGCGCGATGCCGCTATTTCTCGTTTTCCCTCATCTTCTGTATAATAGCATACTTATTTTCAGCGTGCAAGCGTGGTTGTACACGCTTTTTTGTGTTTTGCGAATTCTTACCCGTACTTTTTTTGTACTTTGCAGGCAGCCGTTGTTATACTATTTCCAGATAAGAATGCGCCAAGATGCGCCGCGAATTTTTCATTCTGGCTAACGTGAATGAAACGCAGCGTAGCAGCGCTACGCTAAGTGGAATGAGCGGACGCCAGAAGGGAAAAGGCGCAAGCAGATGGCGCAGGTGAATCTGGAAATAGTATTAGGTTCTTATTGTCCTGATAATTTTTCCTGTTCGTTTCCCGCGTTCCCTTTTTGCCCCTCCCGAATCATTTTTTCACACCGCCGTACCAGTTCTTCCAGCTGATTCAGGGATTCCGTCTGCGTGTCTGCCAGTCGGGCAACGACGGTATTCATGTAAAACTGCTTGTATGCACGCAGAACAAACGGATGGGTAATGCAGCTTTCCCGGTGGTCAGTGCGCAGGTCGTATCCGCTGCCGGATGACATGGTGATGAGCGCGCGCCCGTCATACAGCGCGACTTCGCCCATGGTGTACGGCAGCTTCTCCTGCGCAAAATAGAGGTGGAAAAACGGATTCTCGCGCGCCTGCTGCACCAGCACATCGAGGATTTGCTTGCGTTCCTTCGGCGTGAAATTGCGCAGGAAGTGCAGGTGGTCGCTCTGCCGCCCGGTGCGGACAAACTCCTCCATTGCCGCCTTGTTCAGCACAATGTATGTCGGGCGGCGGCGGCGCATCATGTTCGTCATCCGCGCCTGATGGATTTCCGCCAGTGCCGTCACATTCGGCTCGTACTCCTCGCGCGTCATCCCCATCCGCGCAAAGCCCTCCCGCACAACCGGGTAGAGCACCTCCAGCGGGATATACTGGAACAGCACGTCCGGGCGAATGTAGTAAATCGCCGCGCCGTGCTCCATTTTGCAATACTGCTGCGTGTAGGCAACGAAATCCGAATTTTCATCGTTCAGCTGCCATAGCAGGCGTATGGGGGAAAAGCGCTCACGGTCGCAAAGCACCTTCCGGCTCATCCACAAATCCTGCGTCGACATGACCGTTGCGGTAAATTCGTTCTTTCCCAGCAGAAACAGCGCCACGGTACTTTCCGAGCCATCCTGATGCATCACATGGAAGGTCATCTGTCCCGTCCTGTAATGTGCCAACCGCTCCTGCGGACAGTTTTCCGCATCCACCAGATAGGCATGATAGCACGGCTGATCCACCATCGGCTGAATGCCCACGAGGTTCGATACAATTTCGTCCTCCCCCGCGTAGATGAAGTGGTCGATACGCACGATCACCCGCTGCGCAACAGGGTGGATTGCCTCCTGCAATTGCCGGAACAGCCCCAAATCACAGCAGCCGAAAAGCAGTGCGTTCACCTTGAGCGCGCCGCAGAACAGCACTTGCAGATAATGCAGGAAGCTGTCCTCCTTTTCTGCACCAAGCGCGTCCAGATAGCAGACCTTCGCGGGCGAAATCGGCTCACTGAATGCGCCGACGAGCTGCATCAGCGCCTGACGGCTCTTGTACTCGACCGCTCCGACAGTATCCATCTCCAGCGCACGATTCAGCGCCGCCCACTGCGCCTCCGTCAGCTGCTCCCCCATCTGCTTGTGGAAGCTCTCCAGAAAGCGGCGGTTCAGCTGCGGTGACGTTTTCCCCTTGAGGATGCGGAAGATGCTGTTCCGGCTGCGCATTTCCAGTCGGCGCGCAACTTCTGTCGCCGTCAGTTCCGTTTCGTTCAGCACCCGCTGGAGGCACTGCGCAAAAGCAAGATGCTCGTTCACGCGCCGCCTCCTTCTGCCGCCATCCGCGCTTTAACAGGATGGTCTGCGTTTCTGCCTTCTTTGACCCACAATTTTATTTTATCACTTGCCAACAATTTGTCAAGCATTTTGGCAACAGATTTCCACTCCCGATAAATCGACGCACACTTTAATTCTCATTCTGTTTAATAATGTACGCTACCAGTCCAATTTCTCAGTTTTCATGCAGCATATAAATAAAGCAGTAAGTTTTCTTTGCAGATTTCCTGTCCTTATGCTATAATAAAGCCAGCGCTCCCAAAGGAGGAATTTCCCCCATGCAGAAAAAACATATGGAACGTTGCCTATTCGCGCTGATTGTTCTGCTGATTTTCGCGCTGACCATCTTGGGGCTATATCGCGTGACAAAGCACTCCGCTGCGCCTGCCTCGACCACCATACCAGCCGTGTCCCCCGCGGTATCCCCCGCCGATGATCCGACTGCGACCTTCTCGCCCACACCCACCCCCGTACCGTCGCCGACACCCACACTGCCCGACCGCGTGGATTCCTATGCTGTGCAAGGCATAGAAGTCGCGTCGCATCAGTCGGATACGATGCACTGGCGGATTGAGCGCATCGAGCAGGAGGGCGCCGTCTGCTATCTCACAAAAATCTATCTGCTTGACCCCGGCACGCAGATTCGCAAAGCCACCGCGAATTGGGAGCGTGACATCCAGTATCCTGTCGACATGGCGGCGAAAATTCCCGACGCGACGCTGTTCATCAACGGCAGCGGCTACGTCAGCCCCACCTTTCCCGAAATTCCGTCAAATTACCCCGGCAGCAGCCCGGATTACTACTATACGCCGCTGGGCAGCGTCACCGTCACGGACGGGCAGTTGTTCCGCCGCCTGACCGGCGTGCCGTACTACGGGCTTTCCCTCACCCGCGACGGGCTGCACATGCACGTCGGCGATGACCCGGCGGATGTGCTCGCCGCCAATCCAACGCAGACGTGGTCATTTTACATCGAGTGTCCGGTCATCCGCGACCATCAGTCCATCCTCGACCCGAACTGGCGCTTCACAACCGCGCCCGCCATGCGCACCATCATCAGCTGCATCGACGAGCACAATTTCATCCTGCTGACAGTCACGCGCGACAGCAGCAGCGCCCTGACCATGCGCCAGTGCGTTGACTACCTGCAATCCGCCTTCGACCCGCTTTGGACATACAATCTGGACGGCGGACCGTCAATTGCGCTGTACTACCGCCTTTCGCCGGATGATGACTGGGTTCGCGTTGCGGGCGGCACAAGCAAGGATGCGGACATTATGGCGTTCGCGGACTAAAATTTACGCACACAAGGAGGATTTCTGATGGCAAACGTGCTTTTACTCAACGGTTCTCCCCACGCGCACGGCGCAATTGACCTTGCCCTGACTGAAGTCGCCCAAACCTTGCAGGATTGCGGGCTGACGACTGAAATCGTCCACGTCGGTCAACAGGACATTCGCGGCTGCATTGCCTGCGGGCGCTGCGGCGTGCTGCACCATTGCGCATTTGACGATGCCGTAAACGCCCTCGCCCCGAAGTTCGAGGCGGCGGATGCGCTGATTGTCGGCTCGCCCGTCTACTACGCCAGCGCGAACGGCACGCTGACAAATCTGCTTGACCGCCTGTTCTACTCCACCCCGTTCGACAAGACGATGAAAGTCGGCGCGGCGGTTGTCTCCTGCCGCCGCGGCGGCGCAAGCTCGACGTTTGACCAGCTGAACAAGTACTTCACAATTTCCGGGATGCCAGTTGCATCGAGCCAGTACTGGAACAGCATCCACGGCAACAATGCGCAGGAAGCCGCGCAGGACGCGGAGGGGCTGCAAGTCATGCGGACGCTTGGGCGGAACGTGGCGTTTCTGGTGAAAAGCATTGCTTTCGGAAAGGAAGCCATGGGGCTGCCGGAGAAGGAGAAACGGGTCGGGACGAATTTTATCAGATAAATCGCATAATAGCAAAAAAGGTTCAAGGCGTGATGTTCCTTGAGCCTTTTTTGCTTATTCTGCTGATTTTTCCGCGTGTTTATCCTCATTTACTCCTCCGCCGAGAGTTCTTCCCACTCCGCGTATCGGCGCTCAATCTCGTCCTTCTTCAGCTGATACGCTTTCGCCAGCTGCGCCGCCTTCTCCGCATCCTGATACGTCGCCGGATCAGCAAGCTGCGCCTCCATCTCCGCGGCTTCCTCCTCCGCGGTTGCAATCGCCTTTTCCGCCGCGGCAATCGCGTTCTTCTTCTCCCGAATGCGCTTCTCTTCCTCCCGCGACTTGCGCTTTTCCTTATCCATCGCGGTTTTCGTCATGCCCGCATTTTCGCTGTCCGGCGCTTGCTGGCGATTGATTTTCTCAAAATAATCGTCGTAATTGCCCAAATACTCTTTCACGCCGCCTGCTTCCAGCACGCACACCTTCGTGGCAAAGCGGTTGATGAAGTAGCGGTCGTGGCTGATGGCGAGAATCGTACCGGGGAAGTTTTCGAGCGCGTCTTCCAGCACTTCGCGGCTGTCCATATCGAGGTGGTTCGTCGGTTCGTCCAGCAGCAGCACGTTGTCCTTCTTCAGCATCAGCTTCGTCAGGGCGACGCGCCCCTTCTCACCGCCGGAAAGCGTCGAAATGGGCATCAGCACGTCATCCCCTGTGAAGAGGAACAGCCCCAGCGCACCGCGAACTTCGGTCTGGTCAAGGCGGTGGAAGTCGTCCCACACCTCGTCCAGCACGGTCTTGTTTTCATGCAGATGCGCCTGATGCTGGTCGTAGTAGCCGATGTCCACGCCCGCACCGAAGCGAATCGTGCCGCAGTCAGGCTTTTCTTCGCCGACGATGCACTTGAACAGCGTCGATTTGCCCACGCCGTTATCGCCGATGAGCGCCACGCGGTCGCCCGCGCGCAGGTGCATCTTCACATGCTCAAAGAGCGTGCGCCCACTGAACCCCTTCGCGAGGTCGTCAATCATCAGCACGTCGTCGCCCGTTCTGCGGCGGACATCGAAGTGGAAGTGAATCGCGCTTTCGTCCTTCGGTTTCTCCAAGCGTTCGACTTTCTCCAACCGCTTCTCCCGGCTTTCCGCCAGACGGATGGACTTCTCGCGGTTGAACTGCCGATAGCGCGCGATAATGGCTTCCTGCCGGGCGATTTCCTTCTGCTGCAGCTCATACGCCTTCATGCGAATCTCGAACCGCTCCGTGCGCTGCACCATGTAGGCGGAATAATTGCCGTCATAGCACTCCGTCGCGCCAAGGAGCAGCTCGCACATGCGATCGCAAACGTGATCCATGAAATAGCGGTCATGGCTGATGAGCAGCACCGCGCCGCGGTAGGTGCGCAGATAATCCTCCAGCCACGCGATGGACTTGAGGTCAAGGTGGTTCGTGGGTTCGTCCAGCAGCAGCACATCCGGTTCAGTCAGCAGCATCCGCCCAAGGCAAAGGCGCGTCCGTTCGCCGCCGGAAAGCAGTGAAGCCATCTGTCCCTGCTGCTCCTTGCGGAAGCCCAGACCCGCCAGCACGCCCTGCACCGTCGAGCGCCAGCCATAGCCGTTGCTTTCCTCAAAGCGGCGGGTAAGCTGGTCGTACTGGCTGCCGAGGCGATGAAGGGATGCTTCATCGTGCGCATCCGCCATCTGATGCTCCAAGTCGCGCAGCTGCTGTTCCATGCGCTGCACTGGCTCAAAGACGCTTTCCAGCTCTTCCAGCACTGTCCGCCCTTCGCCGACCTGCCCCTGCTGGGCGAGGTAACCGAGCTTCAGCCCCTTCTGCATGGTCATCGTGCCGCCGTCCGCGGTTTCAATGCCGGCAATAATCTTCATGAGGGTGGATTTTCCGCAGCCGTTGACGCCGACAAGTCCCATGCGCTGAGCATCCTGCAGCACGAGGGATGCGTCGCGAAGGACTTCATTTGTACCGAAACTTTTCTGAATGCCCTGCAAGGAGAGCAGAATCATCGCAAGTCACCTCCCGGTGGGGGTATCATTCGCGCTGATGCGCGCGAGGTGGGTTCGCCTGATGGCATTTTTCTTCCTAAATAAGATGCTTTTTTGTGCGGCAGGGGTTTCGCCTTTGCGGAGGCGGCAAGGGGGCTTTGCGGTCGCCCCCTTGACCCCTTCGCAGTGCACACCTATGTTACTGGGTTTAGATTGTTACTTGGGAGAACAAAAGGTACACAAACCAAAAAACTTCCGATAAAGCTCAATAAACATGGGTGCGCACCGAAGGTTTCCAAAGGGCGATCGCAGACTTCGTCTGTTTCCATTGCCCTTTGGTCGCCTCCGCAGAGGCGAAATCTCTGCATAAAAATGGAGATGTACGCACTCGTACATCCCCGCAAAATCAGAAATCGTCCTGCGCGATGTCGTCGCCCCATTGGAGCTTGGAGTGCGCCTTGATGTAGGTGACAACCTCGTCCACCGTGGTGAACGCCAGACCGACGTTGGTGTCCGCCGCGCCGTAGTAGATGGCGATGCGGCCGGTGTCGCCGTCCTGAAGCGTAGCGCAGGGGAAAACGACGTTCGGCACGAAGCCGGTCGTTTCGTAAGGCTCTTCCGGCGTCAGCAGGTGGTTTTCGCAGCGGTACAGCACCTTCGACGGCTCGTTGATGTCCAGAATCGCGCCGCCCATGGAGTACACGAAGCCGTTGCAGGTGGTCGCGACGCCGTGGTAGAACAGCAGCCAGCCTTCGGTCGTTTCAATGGGGGCAGCGCCGCCGCCAATCTTGACGGATTCCCACCAGTTGCTGCCGCGCCCCATCACATGGCGATGGTGTCCCCAGTACTCCATGTCGGGCGATTCGGAGATGAAAATATCACCGAAGGGCGTGTGGCCGGAGTCAGACGGGCGGGACAGGAGCTTAAACTTGCCGTTCACCTTGCGCGGGAACAGGACGGCGTTGCGGTTGAAGGGGATGAAGGGGTTCTCGATGCGCGTGAAGGTTTTGAAGTCCTTCGTCTTCGCCATGCCGATGGCAGCACCGTAGAAGTCGGTGCACCAAATGATGTAGTAGGTGTCATCCACCTTCACCAGACGCGGGTCATAGGCGTAGTGCGGCATTTTCGGGTTGCCGTTGTCATCCACAAAGGGCACTTTTTCGCGCTCGACGTCCCAGTGAATGCCGTCCTTGGAATGTCCGAGGTAGACATACGGGATGCCGTTGACCTGCTCGCCGCGCAGAACGGCAATGTAGCCATCCTCCCACGGCACAACGGCGGAGTTGAAGATGCGGGCAATTTCCGGCGTGGGATTGCGCCCCATGACGGGGTTCTCGCTGTAACGCCAGACGGGGGAGGAAAGCTTGTAGTCAGCCGGCTTCTCCTGCCACGGAATGTTGGGAAGGGAGGGGACATTGAGCATCTTGACAGCCATGTTCTCGTACCTCTTTCTTTTTTTCATCCTATTTTCAGCTTCGCCTGTCCCAATTTGCTCGCGCCTTTTTCCCTCTGGCGTCCGGTCGTTCCATTTAGCGTAGCGCTGCTACGCTGCATTTCACTCCCGTTAGCCAGAACGAAAAACTCGCGGCGCATCTTGGCGCATTCTCATTTTGAAATAGTATGAGGTGCAAAACGATGAAACTGATGTTTGTCCGCCATGCTGAACCGGACTACAAGCACGATTCGCTGACCCTGAAAGGGCATCGGGAGGCGCAGCTACTGTCGCTTCGGCTGGCAAAACTCGACGTGCGGGACTTCTACGCCTCCCCGCTGGGGCGTGCGCAGGAAACCGCGCGGTACACCTTGGAGCGCACGCACCGCACGGCGGAAACGCTGCCGTGGCTGGCGGAGTTCCGCGGGCGGAGCATCGACCCGGAGACGGGCGCAGAGCGGATTCCGTGGGACTACAAGCCGCGGCTGTGGCAGGGGCATCCGCTGCTGTACGACGTGAATCACTGGACGGAGGATGAGCTGTTCCGCGTCGGCACGGTCGATGCGATTTGGCATGAAACGCAGGCGGGCATGGATGCGCTGCTGGCGCGCTACGGTATGATTCGCGACGGACATCTGTACCGCTGCGAAAACAACCAGCCGGACACGATTGTGCTGTTCTGCCACTTCGGCATCATGATGGCGTGCATCGGGCACTTGCTGGGCGTGTCGCCGATGCTGCTGTGGCACGGCTTCTGCACGCAGCCGTCCAGCGTGACCACGCTGGTGACGGAAGAGCGCGTGAAGGGCGAAGTCGTGTTCCGCTGTATGCAGTCAGGCGACCTTTCGCACCTGTACGCGGCGGATGAACCGTACTCGACGGCGGCGCTCTTCCCGGAATGCTACACCGGGCGCGACAGCACCGACCCGCCGGAGTGGGACACGCTGGGATACCGGTAAGGAGCAGAAATGAAGCTGATTTCGTGGAATATCAACGGCTTTCGGTCGCTGATGAACCGGACGCTGCTGGATGCTTTCGCGCGGCTGGACGCGGATGTTTACTGCCTGCAGGAGACGAAGTTGCAGGCTGGTCAAGGTGAGCTGGATTTGCCGGGTTTTACAGGCATTTGGAATTACGCCGACCGCCCCGGCTATTCCGGCACAGCGGTGCTGACACTGCGAACGCCTGTATCCTCTCGCTTCGGTTTGTGCGAGGATGAAACGGATACGCAGGGGCGTGTGATTACGGCGGATTTGGGTGACTTTTACCTTGTGAACGCCTACGCGCCGAACGTCGCGGCGGATTTGAGCCGCCTGCCAGAGCGTGTCGCGTGGAATGACGCGCTGCTTCGTCATTTGCAGGCGCTTGATGCGCAGAAACCCGTCATTCTCTGCGGGGACTTGAATGCCGCCTACAACGATGCGGATTTAGCCGGAAAGTCGCAGGGAATGCACGTTCCGGGCTTCACGCGCGAGGAACGCAGCGGGATGGCGGCGCTTCTGCAAAGCGGCTTCGTTGATGCCTATCGCCACGTTCATCCGGACACCGCGCCCGGTGCATTCGCCTATCGCAAGGGCATTCGCGCGGGCGGGCTGGATTACTTTCTTGTGTCGGCGCGCATGGTGGAGCGCATAGTCGATGCGAACGCACACCCCAGAATCCGCGGCTCTGACCACTACCCGATGGAACTGATTATTCGCTGATAAAGAAGCGCCGTTCCCTGCTTTGATGGCAGTGAGCGGCGCTTTTTCATGGGCAAAGTTCGCTCAAAAGCGAGTAGTAGCGCAGTTTTTCCTCATCAAGGGGGAGATTCAGCGCGGAAAAGAGAGTGTTTCGCTCGAACGGGCGCGCCTTTCCCCCAAAAAGTCCGGTCGTATTTGCCCACATGCTCCACAGTCCTTGGTCGAGGTCGCGCCATCGGTCGGCACAGCCCGCCTGCCCCAAATCAAGGAAGCCGACAATCCCATTTTCGTCCGCGAGGATGTTCGGCAAACAGAAGTCTCCGTGGGACAGCACAAGCGTTTCCGGCGGACGGTTCGCTTTCAGCCACGCCAGCAGCGCTTCCGGCGATGCAAATCCACCTGCGCCGTATGTTTCCGGCTGATTCGCGGTGTCAATGGTGACGCGCCCAGCGGCGATGTCTGCTTCCGCCTTTCGCAACACATCATCCAGTGCGCAGGAGCAGGGGCAGCCGGCAATATCCACGCGCCAGAGCATCTCCGCCGCATCCGCCATCCGGCGCGCCAGCAGCGGCTGATTGTCCAGAAACGTTTCGTCGCAGAGCATCCGCCCGCGAAGGCGCGTCATCAGCAGATAGCGCATTTCACCCTGCACCGCCTCCGCCAGCACCTCCGGCACGGGCAGCCGCCCCTTCAAAAACCGCAGCATGATGCCCTCATTCGCCGCATTTCCCGTGTCCGGCTGCACTTTCAGCACACAGTCCTCATACATCACGACCTGCGCGCCCGAATGCCCGATGCGGTTCTCTTCGCCCGGATGTTGGGGCAGAAGCGCCTGAATCGCCGCTGGTATCATTCGCCAATCTCCCTTTCCGCGTTTTCCCGATGATATCATAAAATTTTCCGCCTGTCAACGCCGGAAACGCTTGCACAAGCGCGCCCGATGTGCTACAATGTGGGAGGTTCCTAAGTGCAATTGAAGGAGGCAGCTATCATGACTGATACCCCCAACACCCCTGAACTGAATCCGCAGGACGTGCAGGATGAAGATGATCTGGACGTGGTCGTGATGACCGACGAGGACGGCACGGAATATCTCTATGACATCGCCGCCCGCATGGAACATGGCGACAACGAGTATGTGGTGCTGGTCCCGCAGGATGAAAATGACGACGAGGTCGTAATTCTCCGCTCTGAAATCGTCGATGACGAAACGGAAGAATTTGTTCCGGAAGAGGATGACAGCATCACCGATGCCATCTTCGAGGAATTTAAGCAGATGTTCGCCGACGACTATAACTTCGCCGACGGCGACGAGGGCGATGACAGCATGTTCACCGACGCGGAGTGACGCAGGAGGCTGACGATGAGCGAAATTCAGGACGAGGACATCATCACGCTGACCGATGAAAACGGCAACGATGTGGAGTTCCTGCTGCTGGACGTGGTCGAGTACAACAACGACGACTACATGGTGATGATTCCGCTGGACGATGAAGAAATTGAGGATGACGACGAGCAGGACGAAGTGGTGATTCTCAAGGTCATTCGCGAAGGCGACGAAGAAACCTACTCCGGCGTGGAGGACGAGGACGTGCTGAACGCCGTCTTTGAAATTTTCCAAGAACAGAATGCGGAAGAGGACGAGGACTAATCGTCTCTCAAACGCAAAAAAGGCGTTGGAATGTACGTTCCAGCGCTTTTTTCGTATGCAAAAAGCCGGGACAGTGTTCTGGTTGCCCCGGCTTTTGGTGATTATTTCGTTTCCGCGAGCTTTTCCTGCATGACCTCCAGTGCTTTTGCAAGCTGTGCGTCGGTCAGGTCACCCAACTCGTACATGCCGTTGTCTCCGTCCACTTCCACGTCCGGCGTGATGCCCTGCTTGTGCACCGCGTAGCCGTTGGGCGTGTAGTACTGTGCGACGGTAATCTGCATTCCAGAACCGTCGGAGAGCGGCACAACCGACTGCACGATGCCCTTGCCGTAGGTCTTTTTGCCAACAACGGTCGCATTCGCGCGGTCACGCAGTGCGCCGGTGAGGATTTCGGAGGACGATGCGCTGTTCTCGTTGACAAGGATCACCAGCGGCATCTCCACCTTGCCGTCCTTTGTGCGGTAGTAGTAGCGTTCACCGTTCTTGTACTGCAAATAGCACAGCGTCCCCTTGTCAAGGAAGATATCGGCGATGCTCTGCGCGTCGTTCACCCAGCCGCCGGGGTTGTCGCGCAGGTCGATAATCAAGCCCTTCGTGCCGTTCTCCACCATCTTATTAACGGTGGTCTCAAACTTTTCAGCGCAGTCGCCTGCAAAGTCGTAGAGATAAATGTAGCCGATTTCGTCGGTCAGCATCATGGAATCAATGCGGTTGACGTTAATGTTCGCGCGCGTGAGCGTGTACGCCATTTCTTCCGTACCACGCAGGAACGTGACGTGCACATCCGTGCCCGGCGTGCCGCGCATGATATCTACCGCATCGTTAATGGTGCTGGAGTTGACATACAAATCCTCCACCTTATAGAGGATATCGCCCTTGCGGACGCCCGCCTCATGCGCCGGGCCGTTGTCGAACACGCGGCTGATGGTGCAGATTCCCGTCAGATAGGACGTGGAAATCTGGATGCCGACACCCGCATATTCGCCTTCGTCATCCTCCCAGAGCTTGGCGTACTCTTCGGGTGTGTAGTAGAAGGTGTACGGATCACCCAGCCCGGAGAGCAGGCCGTCCGCCGCGCCGTCAAGCAAACTCTGCTTGTCGTAGTCCTCGAAGTACCCTTCGTCCACGATGTCCATCAGTTCCAGCAGCTTGTCGAACTGCTTGTACTTTTCATACTCCTCGCGGGAAATCGTGACGGTGTCGCCGCTGGTATCGTCGGTGGCGGCATTCGCCATCTGCTTTCCCATCAGAGCGGTGAGCGTCGTGCAGCCGCTGAGCATCGCGCAGCACAGGACAAGAGACAGCACGAGCGCAAGTTTCTTTTTCATGGGAAAAATCCTCCTTATCGTTTATTTCCGGGGCGCTTTGTCGCCGCTGACTTTCTTCAATTCCATCAGGATTTTGAAGGTGATGGCATCGTCGAAGGAGCGCAAATCCAGCCCTGTCTGCCGCTGCACCTTGTCCAGCCGATACACCAGCGTATTGCGGTGAATATAGAGCTGACGCGCCGTGTCGGACAGATTCAAGTCCTTCTTGAAGAACATTTCGATGGTGTAGAGCATTTCCTCGTTAAACAGGCGCTGATTCTTGCGGTTGAATAGCAGCCCGTGATAATAAGCGCTGATGTCCTGCGGCAGCTCCATCAGGAAGCGCTCCAGAATCAGGCGGCTGTAAATATAAATGCTCTCCTCCGGCTTGAAGATGCGTCCGACTTCAATAGCACGGCGCGCTTCGTTGTAGCTGTCGCGCAATTCGTCGATGGTACGGCGCATTTTGCCGATGCCGACGGTCATCTGGTGCGCCGTCTCGCCCATCAGCGTCTCTTGCAGCGCCTGTGCAAACTGGTGCAGGTCATCAATCGTTTCCACGTCCGTCATTTCCTTAATCAGCACAACGGTGTGGCGATCCATGTTCAGCAGCACATCCTTGTCCTGCACCGGCGTAATGTCCCGCAGCAGGTCATAGGCGCACTCGTTTTCGGTTTGCACGATGTGGAAGAGCATGACCGTGCGATCCATCTCCTGCGGCAGCTGATGTTCGTGGCTGAGCGCCTCCAGTTCGCTGCCCATCAGGTCGCCCCGGAGCGCGCGGCAATACACGTCGCTGCTGCTCTCTGTGCGATTTTCGCCGGAGTGGTCGAGCGCGGCAATCAACATCGCCGCCAGCTGCAGCACATCGCGCGCACCGGGCTGCTGCTCGGCACAAGTCAGCACGATATGCAGCGACGGCACCGCCATATACAGGCTGCCCAGCATGGTGCGCGCTTCACCCTCAGTCAGGCGAAGCGTAGATAGCGGCATCCCGTCCGGCAGTCTGTCCGAATCCGCATCCAGAATCGTGATGGGTACACTCAGGCGATTCAGCACGTTGTCAACCTGCTCCTGCAAACGTTTGTTCATCAAAGGTATACGCCCCTTTCGCGCCGCCATCCCACGCGGCGCTTGTATCCGAATATCCTATTTCAGTATAGCACACTTTCGCGCGGGAGGAAAGCGGATTTTGCCGAAAATCGAAACTTTTTTGTGAATTTAGCACAAAAACAAACGTTCTGCCGATCAAGATCAAAAAGAAGGAAGCACCCTCCCCATTACGGAGAAAGTGCTTCCTGAAAATTCTGTGTGAAGTGAATTACTTCGTCAGATTGGTCTTGGTCGGCGCGGGAACAGCATCGGACACCAGAATGGTGCGGGCGGTTTCCTTGTCGAAGAAGTGCAGGTGGTTCACGTCGAACGCCACCTTGATTTCGCCGCCAGCAGTGGACGTCGTGCGCGGATTGACGCGAGCGATGATGTTGCCTTCCTTGCCGGTGGTGGTCAGGTACAGATAGGTTTCGGAACCCATCTTTTCAGTCACTTCGACCTTCACGTCGATGGTCGCATCGGCAGCGTTGGCGAGGAACATTTCATCGTCGTGGATGTTTTCCGGACGGATGCCCATGACAACTTCGCGGCCCACATAGGACTCATCCACAAACTTGGAAACTTTGCCCTGCGGCACAACGATCTTGTTGTCGCCAAAGTACGCAACAACCTCGTTGTTTTCGCGCTTGAGGCGCACGTCGAAGAAGTTCATCTGCGGAGAGCCGATGAAGCCTGCGACGAACTCGTTTGCCGGGAAGTCGTACAGGTTCTGGGGCGTATCCACCTGCTGCACAACGCCGTCCTTCATGACCACGATACGGGAAGCCATCGTCATAGCTTCGGTCTGGTCATGGGTAACGTAGATGAAGGTGGTCTGCAGGCGCTGATGCAGCTTGGTGATTTCAGTACGCATCTGCACGCGCAGCTTAGCGTCCAGGTTGGACAGCGGTTCGTCGAACAGGAAGACCTTCGGCTCACGGACGATAGCACGGCCCAGAGCAACACGCTGACGCTGGCCGCCGGACAGAGCCTTCGGCTTACGGTTCAGCAGGTGGTCAATGCCCAGAACGCGGGCAGCTTCTTCCACGCGGCGCTTGATTTCGTCCTTGGGGGTCTTGCGCAGCTTCAGGCCGAACGCCATGTTGTCGAACACGGTCATGTGCGGATACAGCGCGTAGTTCTGGAACACCATCGCGATATCGCGATCCTTCGGAGCAACGTCGTTAACCAGCTTGTCGCCGATATACAGTTCGCCGTCGGAGATTTCTTCCAAGCCGGCAACCATGCGCAGGGTGGTGGACTTGCCGCAGCCGGACGGGCCGACCAGAACGATAAATTCCTTGTCCTTGATGTCGAGGTTGAAGTCGCTGACAGCCGTCACGCCGCCGGCGTACACCTTGTAGATGTGCTGCAGGGATACACTTGCCATAATGAATTCCTCCTCACGAAAATTCGTAATCCGGTTGGCCAGCACCATACTTGCGAATGGTTCCTCTTGCTTGGCCACTGTCGATATTATACCTGTTTTTCGCCAAATCGTAAATAGGCCGGATTGCCAATTCTTTGCGCAATTCCTTGTGCAGAATGTCTCTCATGGTTGAAAAGAACCGCTTTTTGTAGACAAGTTGTCCAAAAAATCACTCGGTTCTAAGTGCCTGCGCTGGAGGAAGTCCTGCCGCTTTTGCCGCGGGAATCACGCCGAAGCTCAGCCCCAGCACCGCCGCGCCCGCCAGCAGCAGTCCCATGTGCAGCAGCTTCACCTGCGGCATTAAGCCAATCAGTGCGCCGAAGAGCGCCGTCATCCCCAAGCCGAGGAGAATCCCAAGCAGCCCGCCCAGTGCCGCATACGCCGCCGCTTCCAGTAGAAACAGCAGCGCCACCTGCCGCGACGTTGCGCCAATTGCCTTCAGCAGTCCGATTTCGCGCCGCCGCTCCCGTACGGAAATTAGCAGCACGTTCATCACGCCGATGGCGCCTGTCGCAACACACACGAACGCAACACACGCCAATACCATCACAAAAATCCGCACGACCGACTTTGCCGCGTCAATCTCGTTTTCCAGCGTTACGGAGAGATATTTTCCCGGCAGATTGTGCAGCTTCGCCAAAACATCCTCAGCCAGTTCCCCCGCCTTTTCGCCCTTCGGGACGGCCAGCGCCAGTTCTGTTGGGGCCAGCGCATAGGCATCCTGCCAAGTTTGCAGCGGCAGAAGGAGCATTCCACTGCCCAGTGACGCACTCTGTGCGGGCATCCCCGCGACGACACCGACGATGCAGTAGCGCCGCCCGCCGCAGTTGATGAAATCCCCCACCGCCGCGTTCAAGCGCCCCGCCAGCGTCTCGTCAAGCAGGGCGACCCTTTCACCGCTGTACTCGCGCACGGTGAACATGCGTCCCTGCACGCTGCTGGGGTGATGCACCGTTTCTAAGCCATCGTCATATCCGGCAATTTGCGCATAGACGGTTTGCCCGCCGAGCGACACCGCGTCCATCGTCGATGCGCCAAGGCAAACATCCGCGCCAGTAGAAGCGGCGATGGCGCGGCAATCCTCCGTCAGCGGATACGCCGGATTTTCCGCGCAGAACCATACTTTGTCAACACCCAAGCGTGCGATTTCTTCCTCCACGCGGATTTCGCCCGCGTCGCCCAGCGAAAGCACTGTCAGCACCGCGCCGACGCCGACACCCAGCCCCAGCACCGTCAGCAGTGATTTCGCCAGATTTCCGCGCAGGCTGGTCAGCGCAAAATCCAGCGCGTCCCGCAGCGTCACGGCGTACCCTCCGCAATCCGGACGCGAACGCCTTGCTGACAGCGGTCAAATTCGCCGTTCACCACGCTGATTCCTTCCGGCAGGCTGACCCACGCGCTATTTTCGTCCGTCTGCACGATTTGCGCGGGAATTTCTGTGCAAATGCCATCAGCAATCCACCAGACCGTTTCGTCGGGGGTAATGGCACTGAGCGGCAGCGTTGTGACTTGCGCGTGATATTCAGCGGTAATTTGCACTTCCACCTCTATGCCGGGGCTGAGGGTCAGCCCGTCCTGCGGCGTCAAAATCAGGCGATAGGCGGAAGAGCTTTCCGCAATCATCGGCTTGATGCTCGCAACCGTCGCGTAGCCGCAATGCTTGCCATTTGTGCTGATGTCTGCCAGCTGCCCAACGCGCACATCTTCCGCATCCGCCGGAACGCACAGACAGACGATTTCCGGCGCGCCCGCTGCAATCGTCATGGGGATGCTCCCCGCCTGCACGGGCGCATACGCTGCCGTCGCCACGCGCTGCACAATCCCGCTGACAGGCGCGCGCAGGACACTGCCCTCTGCCAGCGTCTGCGTCAGGGCACTGCGCCCGTCGTCATCCAAATGCGTCATCAGCGCCAGCACCGCCTGTTCCTGCGCCGCACCGCCGCTGATCCGCGCCAGCGCCTGCCCCTGCGTCACGCGCTCCCCCTCGATTACATACAGCGCGTCCACCATGCCGCTGACCATTGCCGTGACGGGCGTTTCCTGCGTGTAGCAGACCGTCCCTGCGACACCGACCGTGCGGCAAATGTTCCCCTTCTCCACGCGCACTGCCGCCACTTCCATTGGCTGATGGCGCAGGAAGAGTCCCGCGCACACGGCGGCGGTCGCCGTCAGCATTGTCAGCAGCTGCAGCACCTGCTTTTTCCGCATCGCTTCACGCCTCCCTATGCGGAAAAGCATTTCCGTGCCTCGGAAAATTTATGCGCCCAATCACAAAGCCCGCCGACGCTTCACAGCATTGGCGGGCTTTGCTTTGTATGGAGGATAGGGAGGTTCGGCATTTCCCTTTGGGGAAAATGCCTGGAAAAAGGAGATTGCAATCGGCGGACGGTGGCTTTCCGCCGCTTGCAAGAGTATCTTAGTGCAGGAATATGAAGTCTGCATGAATTTCTGGTGAATTGATTGTAACACCTGCAAGAAAATTTGCTTTCCATGAAAAACCGTTACTGTCCACGCACCTGACTGCGCGCATTGCGAACGTTTTGCAGCATCTGCGTCATGTAGCTGTCCAGATTCGCAAGCTGACCCGCAATGTACTGCTGGCAGTCCGCCTGCCGCTTGGCAATATCCTCGCTCGCCTGCGAACGGAGCGTTTCAGCTTCCTTCTCCGCCTGCTGACGGACGGCATCCGCCTGCACAAGGCGATTGGCATCCTGCTGCGCCTTGTAGATGATATTTCGCGCTTCGTTATTTGCTTTGTCGATAATCGCACGGGCATCCGCATTCGCCTGAGACGTTGCACCGGCGCGAATCCGTTCGGCCTCTTGCTTGGCGGCGTCGGCATCCTTCTGCGCATCGGCGCGCGCTTTTTCGCCCTCGGCACGCGCGGCGGCGGCTTCTTTCTCCGCCTGTGCCTTCAGGCGCTGCACATCATCCGCCGCGGTCTGCCGCTGCATCTCCGCTTCTTGCTGCGCACGGGACAGGGTGGTCTCCTTCTCCTTTAGCACCGCCTGTGCCTGATGCACGGCGGCAGGCAGACTGTTCTGCAAAGCACTGAGCTGGTTGTTGAGCCAGTTTTTGTCGATAACGATTGTCCGCCCAACTCCACGCGCCTTGCTGATCTGGTCAATCAGGATGGCAATTGCGTTCTGAGCGGTTTGAAGGTCATTGTTTCCCTGAGAACCCTGCGAGTTGTTCAGCATATCGTCTGCTCCTCTCCTGCTTTCGCTCAAGCGGGTGTATTGAATCACTTCTGTGCGCGATGAAAGTGCGTGGTCACATCCTCGGCAATGCACGCCGGGACAAAATCGCGGATATCCGCGCCGAACGCGGCGGCTTCCCGGACGGCAGAGGATGAAATGCACGAATGTTCCGGGCGCGTCATCAGGAAAATTGTCTCCATGCCCGGAAGAAGATGGCTGTTGATCTGCGCCATCGTCAGCTCGGACTCGAAGTCGCTGACGGCACGAAGCCCGCGGACAACAACGCTCGCCTGATGCGTGCGCACATAATCCACCAGCAGCCCATCCCAGCAGTCGATGGTCACGTTCGGCAAATCATGCGTGAGCTTCTCCAGCAGCGCCATTCGCTCCTGCACGGGGAAGCAGCCTGTTTTCTGCGGATTGTGCATCACGGCGACAATCAGGCGGTCGAACAGCTTCGCGGCACGGCGGATAACATCCTCGTGACCCAGCGTAACCGGGTCAAAGCTGCCGGGATAAACGCAAATGCGTTCCATTTACAATTCCTCCGTATGAATCAGGCGGAAAAAGCTCACGCCCGCAATGCCGTACTTGCGGCTGTCGTACAGATCAAAGCCATCAGGGGTGGATGGGAACGTCTTTGCCTCATGCTCGACCAGAATGATGGCATCTTCTGCCAGCAGCGGCTTGAGCGCATTCATCACGCCGCAGAGGTCGTGCATGGCATACGGCGGATCAAGAAACACAAGGTTGAAACAGTCGTCCGCGCGTTGGAGCTGCGATACGGCGGCTTGCCAATCCATCAGCAGCAGGCGGCAGCGGTCGTCCATCCGCAGCTTGCGGCAATTCGTTTCCTCCACCTGATGCGCCTTTTTGTCCACATCCACCAGCACGGCGGATGCAGCCCCCCGGCTGACCGCCTCAAACGCCATTGCGCCGCTGCCTGAGAACAAATCCAGCACCCGCGCACCCCGCACCTGCTGCTGAAGGATATTGAACACATTCTCACGAACACGGTCGAGCGTTGGACGTGTATCTCTCCCCAGCGGCGCGTCAATGACTGTGCCGCGGGCTGTTCCGGCGATGATTCGCATGTGGGTTTCCTCCACTTAATTCAGCTGCTCCGGGCCGTTCTGCGCGGTGCGCTGCTTGCGCTCCTTGTTCGCCTTCTTGCGCGCCTTACGCTTGCCGGCAGCAATGTCCGCCTGCACCTGCGTGCGGATGCGGACGCCCTGCGGATAGCCCAGCCCGTAGGCAATCATCGGCAGGCAGCACAGCAGCGGGCTGAACTGCTCCAAGCGCAGCATTGCGTCGCTGTTCGTCGCACCGACAATGTTAACGGCGGGCAGGATGCAGGTGCGAATCACTATGCGCAGAATCGTCATGCCCGCGACGCCGCCGTCCTGCGCGTACACTGCCAGCGCCGCGCCGTTATCGACATTGTCCATCATGCTGCTGACCCACGTCGGCAGCGCGCCGATGCTCGTCATTTGGCGCTGTGCCGTGCAGGCCAGCACAGTTGCGCCAATCAGCAGCGGAAGCGAGCCAATCAGCGCCGTCAGGAAGCCTTTGAGCGGATGATAGCAAGCGCGGATTTCCGCGTCATTGAGCATTCGGTTCGACTCCTTGCGCTGATACGCCAGTTCACCCGCGCTGACCGCAACGCTGCCTGCCGCTGCGCCAGACTGGAACATGACCGTCAGCAGCAGCAGAACGACCGCCAGATTGATGATGAGGCGGAGCGTAAAGCTGTCAAAGCTCAGCACCGCGCCCAGAAACAGGAACGCAATTGCCATCATCAGCAGATACAGGAAGAAGCGCAGCGCACCGCCGATGCAGGACGAATCCAGCGGCGTGCCCGTCAAATACGGCTTTTTGCTGACAGGCTTGGGTGCAGCGGTTTTCTTTTTCGTTTCCGACATGGTATTTCCTCACCTTTCATGATTTTGACGGATTTTTCCCGCCGCTGAAGTACCGAATCTCCTCCCCGTCCACACAGGCGCCCAGCGGAATATCCCAGCTTTCGCGCGGAATGTCATCCACCCATTGCCACGGCAGGGCGCAGCCCAGCGCGATGCCATTTTTCAGCGGCAGCAGCCCGTCATAGTAGCCGCCGCCCTTGCCCAGCCGCGTACCGTCCGGGGCAACGCCTTCCAGCGGTGTCAACAGCAGGTCAATCGCATCCGGCGATAGAATCGGGGCGCTTTCCGGCGGTTCAGGAATACCGTACGCGCCCGGAATCAGCGCTGACAAATCGCAAATTTGCCGCATGGTCATCTGCCGCGCGCCTTCCACCCTCGGCAGCAGCAGCGTTTTGCCCAAATCCAGTGTCAGGCGCAAAAGCGGCATGATATCCGCCTCCCGCGCCATCGGCACATACCCGGCAACGACATTTGCGCGGCGGAACAGGTCGCTTTGCGCAATCACGGCGCAGAGCCTTGCGCTTTCCGCGTCTCGCTGGCTTTTGCCGGGATACCGCGCGCGAATCGCTTTTCGCAGCGCCGCCTTTTCCGCACTCATTCGTGCTCGTGCAGCCAGACGCGGCGAACGCGCTCCGTCGCCGCCAGCAGCACCTCGTAACCAATCGTGTCCGACCAAGAGCCGAGTTCATCCGGCGTGATGGTCTCCGCGCCGTCCGAGCCCATCAGGGTCACTTCGTCGCCCGCCTTGACGTTCGGAATATCGGTCACATCCACCATCATTTGATCCATGCAGATACGCCCGACGACCCGCGCGCGCTGCCCGTGCAGAATCACCTGCGCGCGGCTGGAGGCGTTGCGGTGATAACCGTCGCCGTAACCGCAGGCTACCGTCGCAAGGCGCATCGGCTTTTCCGCTGTGAATGTGCAGCCGTAGCTGATTTTGTCGCCCGGCTGAACGGTCTTGACGAACGTCACCTGCGTCCGCCATGTCATGACCGGGCGGAGGGGCAAATCCGTTTCCACCGGCGGATGACCGTACATCGAGATACCCGCGCGCACCATGTCCAGCGCGGCTTCCGGGCAGCGGTGAATGGCGGCGGAGTTGGCGCAGTGGCGCACAATACCGTCCGGCAGGAGCGTCAACAGCTGCTGAAAGCGCTCAAACTGCATCCGCGTATATGCCATATCGCTGCCATCGGCATCCGCAAAGTGCGTGAATGCCCCCGTCAAGCGGACATGCGGGCTGACTTGCAGACGGGCGAGAATCGCGCGGATTTCCTCTTCCGTGCGCACGCCAATGCGCCCCATGCCCGTGTCGATTTTCAGGTGCATCAGCCCCATCAAGCCGCTTTCCTTTGCGCAGGATTCGAGCGTATCAACCATTTCCGGCGTACAGACGGTCAGCGTCAGTTCGTTGCGGACGCCCTCGGCAATTTCTTCATCAGAGGATGCGCCCAGCACCAGCACCGGCGCGGTTACGCCCGCCTGACGCAGCGCCGCGCCTTCATCCGTGCGGGCAACCGCCAAGGCACTTGCGCCCGCTTCCAGCGCGGCACGGGCGACCTTTGCAATGCCATGCCCATAAGCATCCGCCTTAACCACGGCCATCAGTTTCGTTTTTTCCGGCAGCGTGGAGCGCAATAGACGCACATTCTCCCGCAGCGCTTCCAAATCAATTGTCCGAACAGGATACTGCTGCATGTGCAGCTCACCTTCCTTAAACACAGCAAAATGCTCCCGCTTTAGGCGGCAGACTGCCTTTTATTATAGCATAGGAACACGATAAAGAAAAGGGGCAAACCGGAATTTGCGCCGTTTTGCCGCTGATTTATGGGCTTATCGTCCGCTTTTCTCATGCTGCTCAATCTGCTCGTTCAGCAGATTGACATCGCCGCAGCCCATCGTAATTGCCAAATCGCCCGGCTTTAAGTGTGCGCGCAGGTACGCCTCGGTGTCGTCAAACGACGGTGTCCATACAGCGTTCAGCCCGTGCGCCTGCATTCCGGCAACCAGCTTGCCGCTGTCCAAATCGGGGTAATTCTCCCGCTTTTCACGCGCGCTGAAAATATCCATGACGACGGTTACGTCCGCCGCTTCGGTGCACGTCAGGTAGTCATTGAAGAGATGCTTCACGCGGTCAAACGTGTGCGGCTGCATAACAGCGTAAAGCGTCCCCTTGCAGCGCTTGCGGGCGATAGCGACGGCATTGCGCATTTCCGCCGGATTATGCCCGTAGTCGTGGAACATCTCCGCGCCGTTGAGCAGCCCCGTCAGTTCAAATCGCCGATGCGCCCCGGTGAAGCGCGCCAAGCTCTCCGCTGCTTTCGCCATATCCGCGCCCAGCACCCACGCCGCAGTGAGCGCCGCCAGCCCATTTTCGACATTGAAGCGCCCCGGCACGCCCATCTTGACGTGCGCCAAAGTGTTCCCCTGCGCGCAGAGGTCGAATGTATAATAGCCGTTATCATCTTCCGTCAGCGCGGTAGGATGCACGTCGCAGTCCGCTGTCAGCCCGAAAGTAATTGTCCGGCAGTTGAGGCGCGAAAGCTGGCGAACCACGCGCTCATCCGTCCCCTTGCCGATGGCGACGCCGTTTTCCGGCAGCAGGTGCAGGAACTGCCCGAACGTCTCCTCAATCTCGTCGATGTCCTTGTAGCAGTCCAAGTGATCCGCGTCGATATTCAGCACAACCGCCATCGTCGGATGCATATGCAGGAACGAGCGATTGAATTCACACGCTTCAGCGGCAAAAATATCGCTGTGACCAATGCGGGTTGACCCGCCGATGGCATCGAGCTTGCCGCCGATATGCACTGACGGGTCAAGACCGCACTCCACGAGAATTTCCGAAAGCATGGAGGTCGTCGTCGTTTTGCCGTGCGCACCGCAGATGCCGATGGCGCGCGCATAGTGGCGCATCAGCTGTCCCAGCAGCTCCGCGCGTTCCATGGACGGAATATGCAGCCGCTCCGCTTCGGCACGTTCGGGGTTCGTCAGCGGAATTGCCGCGGTATAGACCACCAAATCCGCACCATGGACATTCTCCGCGCGGTGGCCGATGGTTACTTTCGCGCCCGCCTGCCGCACGTCGTTCATCAGATACCCGTCATTCTGATCCGAGCCTGTCACCTGATACCCCAAATGCTGAAGCATTTGAGCCAAACCGGACATACTGGAGCCGCCGATGCCAATCATATGGATGCGTTTGCCCGCAAAATCCTGAATCTGTGGCGTGTTCATAATCACTCATCTCTCCTAAGAATCCAATTCCGCGTCTATTATACGCCATCTGCCCCCGAATAATCAAGTCATCCCGCTTGATCTCTGTGAAAAAAAAGCGAAAAAAGGCGGATTCGCGCGTGATTTCATCATGTTTTGCTTGACATTCGGGCGGTTTCCTGCTATTGTTATGCGTGGGTATGCCTGCGCACACCCGCTGTTTTTTCGTATGGACGAACGCGCACCGGCTGCATAGAAGCCGCTGAAAGGGAGGATACTACGCATGACCAAGGCCTTGATTTCCGTCACCGGACAGGATACTACCGGTATTATCGCCCGCGTCGCGACCAAGCTGTCTGAACTCAACATCAACATTCTGGATATCACGCAGACCATCTTGTCAGGATGCTTCACGATGATGATGGTCGTTGACCTTGACGGCGCCCAGATGGAGTTTGCCGCCGTGGATGAGGCGTTCCAGCCCATCCGCGAGGAAATGCACCTGAATATCCACCTCCAGCGCATGGATATTTTCGACGCGATGCACCGCATTTAAGGCAGGAGGACTTGAGGGATGATTGAAACGGGCGAAATCCTCCAAACGATGGCGATGATTCAGGAGCAGAACTTTGATATCCGCACCATTACGCTGGGCATCAATCTGCTGGACTGCTCTCATCCGTCCCCGGAAGCCTGCGCACAGCGCGTGTACGATAAAATCTGCCGCGTCGCCAAAGACCTTGTGCGCACGGGCGAAGCCATTGAGCGTGAACTGGGCATTCCGATTGTCAACAAGCGCATCTCCGTGACCCCAGTGAGCCTGATCTGTCAGGGCGACCCGCGCCCGATTGCCAAGGCGCTTGACCGCGCGGCGAAGGAAATGGGCGTGAACTTCCTGGGCGGCTACTCTGCCCTGATGCACAAGGGCGCAACACTGGCGGACGAGCGGCTGCTGGTTTCCATCCCCGAAGTGCTCTCCACGACCGAGCGGCTTTGCTCCTCTGTCAACGTCGGCAGCACCCGCGCGGGCATCAATATGAACGCCGTACGCGAAATGGGCGAAATTATCAAAAAGACGGCGGCACTGACGGCAGACACGGACGGGCTGGGCTGTGCGAAGCTGGTCGTTTTCTGCAACGCAGTGGAGGATAACCCGTTTATGGCGGGTGCTTTCTGCGGCGTGGGCGAGCCGGAATGTGCCATCAACGTCGGCGTATCCGGGCCGGGCGTGGTCAAGCGCGCGCTGGAAAGCGTCAAGGGGCAGCCTTTTGACGTGGTAGCGGAAACCATCAAGAAGACGGCGTTCAAGATTACCCGCGTGGGTCAGCTGGTGGCACAGGAAGCGTCGCAGCGGCTGAATATTCCCTTCGGCATTGTTGACCTATCCCTTGCCCCAACTCCTGCGCGCGGCGACTCCGTGGCGCATGTGCTGACGGAAATGGGACTGGAAATGGCGGGCGCGCCCGGCACGACGGCGGCGCTGGCGCTGCTCAACGACGCCGTGAAGAAGGGCGGCGTGATGGCATCGAACCACGTCGGCGGGCTGAGCGGCGCGTTTATCCCGGTCAGCGAGGATATTGGCATGATTGAAGCGGCGTCGGCGGGCGCGCTGACGCTGGAGAAGCTCGAAGCCATGACGTGCGTCTGTTCCGTGGGGCTTGACATGATTGCTATTCCAGGCGACACCAGTGCGGCGGCAATTTCCGGCATTATTGCGGACGAAGCCGCTATCGGCATGGTCAACAACAAGACCACGGCAGTGCGCGTGATTCCGGCCGTTGGCAAGAAAGCGGGCGACACGGTGGAGTTCGGCGGACTGCTGGGCTTCGCGCCGGTGATGCCGGTCAACCCCTATGGCAATGAAGAATTCGTTGCGCGCGGCGGACGCATCCCTGCCCCGCTGCACTCTCTGCGCAATTAAACTCTCTGCGCAATTAAGTAATCAATGGGAATCCTAAACTTGGAGGAACTATGGGCAATTTCGTAGACCATGTAAAAATCACCTGCAAAGCAGGCAACGGCGGCAACGGCAGCATGTCGTTCCACCGGGAAAAATTCGTCCTGAACGGCGGGCCGGACGGCGGAGACGGCGGCAACGGCGGCAATGTCTGCTTTTACGCTGACCTAAACATGCACACGCTGCTGGATTTCCGCTTCAAGAGCAAATACACGGCGGAAAATGGCGTGGACGGTGCAGCAGGCAACTGCACGGGCAAGCGCGGCGAAGACCTCATCATCAAAGTACCTGTCGGGACGGTCATCCGCGAGGCGGAATCCGGCGCGGTGGTTGCGGATATGGACACAGCGGGCGAAACGCGCACGATTCTGCACGGCGGCCGCGGCGGCTGGGGCAACCGCCATTTTGCGACCCCAACCCGGCAAGCGCCGAACTTCGCCAAGCCCGGCATTAAGACGGAAGTCCATACCTTTCTGCTGGAGCTCAAAACGATTGCGGACGTGGGTCTTGTGGGCTATCCGAACGTCGGCAAATCGACGATTCTGTCCGTCGTGACGAGCGCAAAGCCGAAAATCGGCAATTACCACTTCACGACGCTGACGCCGAATCTGGGCATCGTCCGCCGCCACGGCAAGGACATTGTGCTGGCGGATATTCCGGGTCTGATTGAGGGCGCGGCGGACGGCGCGGGTCTGGGGCATGATTTCCTGCGTCACGTTGAGCGCACCCGTCTGCTGCTGCATGTGCTGGATATTGCGGGCAGCGAGGGCCGCGACCCAGTGGAGGATTTCGACCAGATCAACCACGAGCTGGCGAATTACGGCGAGCTGGCGGAACGTCCGCAGATTGTGGTGTGCAACAAGTCCGACCTGCCGGATTCAGAAGAAAATGTCGCCCGCTTGAAGGCGCACTTGGCAGAACTCGGCTTGGATTACCCCGTGTTTGTCGTGTCCGCGGCGACGCATCAGGGCTTTGACGCGCTGCTGGACAAAACGGGCGACATGCTGGAAGCGCTCCCCCCGATTGTGCATTTCGAGGAGGAAGTCAACTACGACGACTCCGTCAAGCCCGGCACGTTCGAGGTTGTCCGCGACGGCGCGGTGTTCGAGGTCGTTGGCTCGTCCATGCAGCGCCTGATTGACTCGGTAAACTTCGATGACGAGGAATCCATGAGCTGGTTCCACCGCACGCTGCGCAAGTGGGGCGTCATTGACGCGCTGCGCAAGGCGGGCGCACAGGAAGGCGACACGGTTCGCATCATCGACATGGAATTTGACTTTGTGGAATAACAGGAGAAAGCAAACAATATGAACAGCAAACAGCGCGCTATGCTTCGCGGCATGGCGAATACCATGGAAACTATTCTCTACATCGGCAAGGACGGCGTCGTCCCCGGCACGATTAAGCAGGCCAGTGATGCGCTGGAGGCCCGCGAACTCATCAAGTGCGCCGTGCAGCAGGGTTGCCCACTGACCGCGCGTGAGGCAGTGACGGAACTGTGTGCCGCGCTGGAAGCCGAACCGGTGCAGTGCATCGGCCGCCGCTTCGTGATGTACCGTCCGAGCAAAGACAATCCCCGTATTGTGCTGGAAGACTGATGGTCACGCATCCCTTTGCCCCGGTGGTGGATGAAAACTGCCGGACGCTGATTCTGGGCAGCTTTCCGTCCGTCAAGAGCCGCGAAAACGGCTTCTATTACGGGCATCCGCAGAACCGATTCTGGAAGATGCTGGCGGCGGTGTATGCGGATGCTGTGCCGGTGAGCATTACGGAGAAGACTTCCCTGCTGCTCCGGCACCATCTGGCGCTGTGGGATGTGATCGCGAACTGCGAAATCGACGGTTCGGCGGATGCGTCCGTGCGTGAGGCGGTGCCGGTGGACATTGCGCGGGTTACCGACCGGGCGCACATCACGCGCGTCCTGTGCAACGGCAAGCTGGCGGGAACGCTCTACGCGCGGCACTTGCAGCCGATAATGGGCATTCCGGCGCTCGTCCTGCCCTCCACCAGCCCGGCGAACGCGATTTGGACGCTGCCGAAGCTGACAGACGCGTGGCGCAAAGCCTTGACAGACGAAAACGCGACTTTCTGCGAATAACAGGAAGCCGCGTTTTTTATATCCTATGCAGATTTATGCCGCTGGTTCACTGCGAACCTCCACCGTCCAGCGGAGATTTTGCAGCCGCGCCAGGAAGTCGCTGTCACGCCAATCCGACATGCTCCACGCTGACCAGATGGCTTTGCGCCCTAAGCCAAGCGCATCACAGCCAGCCGCTTGCAGACGGTTCAGCACATCCAAACACGCTTGTGCGGTTTCGGCGGACACGGCCTGCGGGGTCAGGTCAGCACGGTCGTAGCGCAGGTTCACGCGGCAGACGGCGGTATCCTCCATTAGGCGGATGCTCGTGCTCGCTTCCGTCAGGTGAATCGCGTGTTCGGGCAGAAGCAGCTGCGTCCGGGTCAATTCGCCCTGCATCAGCAGCAGAATCTGCGTTTCCGCTGGCGGCAGGAAGTCGCGGACAAGTCCGTCCGCATCCGTCAGCCACGCGCCGCTGAGCAGGAGGCCTTCCGGCGTGCTTTCTGCGCCGCAAAGTACGGGTGATTGACGGCTACCGAAGCGAAGCAGCACCGACGCGGCGCACGTCGGGATGACGCCCTGCTCGTGCCGCGCCTGCACCATCACATCGATGGACTTGCTGAGGCGCGTGCCGTTCTCCGGAACGAGCTTTTCCGCCAGTGCCGCCATATCCTCCTCGGTCACGGCGACGGAAGCGTGCAGGCGCAGATTCTCCACGCCGGACAAGTCGCTGAGCGTCCGCACAATCGGGATTTCCGCCGCCCATGCGCGCGAAAGCACAATCAGACGCAGCTGCCCCCAGTGCAGGCGCATCGGCGCGGCGGATTCGAGCGTTCGGAGCGCGTCAGTCAGCGTAGCGCCAGTTGCGGAAAGTGTCTGATAGCCGCCGTTCTGCTGGTATGTCGGGATGCGCACGCGCACGGTGCATTCCTGCGCGCCGCCATCAACCAGCAGGACGACACAGAAGGCGCGTTCCTCCGGCGGGAGCGCCGAGCAGCCCGTGCAGAAAAGGCAAATCAGCAGCAGACAAAGCGCGCGTTTCATGCTTTTTCCCTCCTGCAAAGCCGGGCTATGGTCAACACCAGAAGCAGCAGCAGCCCCGGCGCAAGCGACCATGCCGTGAAGGCGGTCAGGACGCGCCAAAGTCGGCTGATGTCGAATAACTGCGTCAGCGTCAGCAAGCCAATCAGCACATACGGCACCCACTTTTTTGGCTTCTGGCACGATGATGTCAGGAAGCGCGCCGCCAGCTGCGCACTGCCCGCAATGCTCAGAAAAAGCGTCATCATCAGCAGACACTGCGCAAGCGTTCGGACGGCGGGCTGCAAAAACAGCGTCGGCAGCGCAAGTCTGCTGGCAAGACTGCGCCCCGGCACGGTCAGTTCCGGCGGAATCGCGAGGGACAGCAGGAGCAGAATCACGGGGCAGGGCAGCAGCGCAACGAACATGGCTGGGGTGCGCCTTGCCCCCTCTTCCGCCGGAAATTCCAGCAGCAGGAGCAGCATCCAGCTCATGCCCCACGCGCTGCGGATGCCGCTCAGCAGTGACGGAACGCCTTCGCCCAAGAGCGGCACGATGCCGTCCGGGTGCGCGTCGAGCAGCGCGTTGATGGCGATAATCGCGGCAGCGACAAGCAGCACATGCCGGAGCAAATAAACGCCGCGCGGCAGTCCGTCGCGGTTCAGGGCAATCAGCATCACTGACGCCGTCAGCAGCGTCAGCGTGAACTGCGAGCCGCGCGCACCGATGCCCTCGGTGAAAAATGTGATGAGCGCCGTGAGGGACGCAGCGCCGTCCAGCAGGAGCGGGAGGGTCAGAGTGAGCATAATCAGGATGCCGCCGAAATTCCCCAGCAGCTTTCGGGCACAATCGGTCAGCGTCCGCGTGTGCGTGTGGCGCAGGAGCAGCCGAAAAGCGCCGTAGACGCACAGCCCCGGCAGCATACACGCGGCAGAAAGCCACCACGCGGCGCTCCCGCAAAGGGGCAGCAGCTGCGTTAAGCCGACGCGCGTCATCGACACGGCGGACAGCAGCCCAATCAGCGCATTCTGCGTCTGCCGCTGCCCGGCGCGGCGCTTCTGGATTCGCTGCATTATTGTCCTCTCCTGTCCCAGCCACGCATTCTGCCGCGTGAGCGCATATTGTTCTCGGCGCTGCCCAGCCATGTCCGCCAGCGCTGCTGCCAAAGCGGATGGCGCGTCAGCAAATCGGGATTATGCGCACGCGGCGGCGAAAGCGGGGCGGCGAAGGGTGCGCCAAGGCTCGTCAGGCTGCACAGACGGACGCAAAGCGCCGTCATGAACAGGACGATGCCGTAAACGCCGAAGATGCTGCCCGCCGCAAGCAGGAGCAATTGTCCGATGCGCACCGCTAATCCAAGCGAATAATCCGACACGGCATACGAGCCGAGGCTGGACACCGCAACGACAATAATCAGCAGCGGATGCACAAGTTTCGCTTCGACCGCGGCCTGCCCCAGGATCAAGCCACTGACCGTGCCGAGCGTTGAACCTGTTAGCGACGGCACGCGGATGCTGGCTTCCCCGACGAGGTTGAACATGATGAGCATCAGCAGCATTTCCAGCGGCACAGACAGCGGCACTTCCGCCTGACTTTCCAGAATCGACGTGAGCAGCGCCGCCGGAAGCGCCTGCGGATGGAACGTGACGAACGCCACGAACAGCGCGGGCAGCATCAGCGCGCAGAGCAGTCCCAGCAGGCGAATCAGCCGCATAAACGTGCCGTACAGCCAGCGCGAGGACGTGTCATCCGGCGTATGCAGCAGATGGAGGAGACTTGCGGGCAGCACCAGCACCTGCGGCGAACCATCCAGCAGCAGCACAATCTGCCCTTCCAGCAGCATTGACGCGGCGCGGTCGGGACGCTCGGTCATCACGCACTGCGGCAGGAGTGAAAACGGGTGATCCTCCAGCAATTGCTCCAGCGCGCCGATGGACAGCACATGGTCAATATGTACTTCCTCCAGCCGTGCCTTCAGGCGGGACAGACTGCTTTCATCCACCGCGTTTTGCAGGTACATCACGCACAGGCTGACCGGAATCGCATCGCCAATCTGCCGCATTTCGCCAATCAGCTCCGGCGTAGGCAGAATGCGGCGAAGCAAGGTGATGCTGTCGCGGATGGACTCGTTGAACCCCTGATGCGGCCCTCTCACGACGCTTTCGGTCAGCGGCGGCGAAATTCCGCGGCGAACGGCCCCGCGAACATCGAAACTCAGCGCGCCGTCCATACCGTCCGCCAATACGACCGCGTGCCCCGACACCAGCTGTGCGACGATTTCCCGCACATCAAAAAACGCTTCGACTTCGCACAAGGCGACGCATTGCCGGATGCAGCCAGCGATTTCGCAGGATGATGCCGTTTCCGCCGCATTTTGCAGGGGAAAAAGCAAATAGTGCTGCATGAAGTCGGTGGAAATCAGCCCATCCACATAATACACCGCCGCATCGCGCGAAAACGTGCGGAAGAAGCGGACGTGCATGTCCGGATTGACTGCCCGATGCAGTTTTTCATCCAGCAGACGGCAGTTTTCCCGTAAATCACCGTTCATGCGCCATTCCCCCTTCTTTGAATACGCCAAAGGAGACCGCGCCGCCTTGTGCGCGACACGATCCCCCTCGGAAGATTTCCCGCCTGTCCGTTACCAGCGGCACTTGTACGACGAGCACAAGCTTTCGTCCGCTTTCCCGTTGCAGCAGCATTCCTTCGGCGCAATCTGAACGTCCATCAGACCGCAGACACCGTCCTGCTCATGATGCTGGCAGCTTTCGACGGAGCAATGGATGCACTGGTTGTTCTTATGGGACATATCAGTCAACCTCCCTGATGATTTGTCACCCGCACCGGCGGGCGCAGAGTACATTCTGCCCGATTTTCTACTTGCGATTCAGGAAAAAATATGATATAGTAATTCCTTGCGCGGAAACCGCGCACCGGAGCGCATCGGACTTCCTTTCCGACAGCGCCGGGACAGGGATTTTGCCGCACGATTGTGCCGCTGACCCTGCAAAGAAAGGAGTGCTTCTATGTTTAAGAAGCTGCTGACCACCCGTTCTCTCTGTCTCTCTGCCATCATCGCCGCGCTCTACGCCGCGCTGACGCTGCTGCTCGCGCCCATCTCGTATGGGAACATCCAGTGCCGCGTGTCCGAAGCGTTCACGGTCCTGCCGATGGTTCTGCCGCAGTCCATTCCCGGTCTGTTTGTGGGCTGCCTGATTGCGAACATTTTCTCCCCCACGCCGTCGATTTGGGACATTGTGTTCGGTTCGCTGACGACGCTGATTGCGGCGTGCGGCACTTACGCGCTGCGCAAGAAGCCCGTCCTGGCGGCGGCTTGCCCGATTGTGGCAAACGGCGTGATTGTCGGTCTGATGCTGGCGCTGCTGTACGGTCTGCCCGTTGCGCTGACGATGGGCGAAGTCGCGATTGGCGAACTGGGCGCCGTTTTCCTCGGCATGTTGCTGCTGACGGTCTTGAAGTCGCGCGTGGACTTTAACAAAATCAGCAAGATGTAATTTTCTTCATCCTTTCCGGCGGAATCCGGCATTCGTGCCGCGCATTCCGCCTTTTTATTTTGCGCGTTTGGCCGCGAAATATGAAAAGACGGTGAAAATTGCGAAAATCCTTTCATTATAGGCGGAAATGTGCTATAATACAGGATGGATTGTTTTAAGCATTCGCGAAACCCTTTGCTGATGCTTTGGAATTTCAGGAGGACTGATGGTATGAATCATGCTGCGCTTATTCTGGCGTCGGGATCGCCGCGCCGCCGGGAACTGCTTTCGCTGACGGGGCTGCCGTATGTGGTGGATGCGCCGGAGGTGGACGAAAGCTGCGCCTTGCCGCCGGAAGAAGCGGTGCAGGAAATCAGCCGCCGCAAGGGGCTTGCGGGCGCTGCGGCGCATCCGGGCTGCGTGGTGCTGTCGGCGGATACGCTGGTGGCGGTGGATGGGAAGGCACTGGGCAAGCCGCACTCCGAGGAGGAAGCGTTCCAGATGCTGTCCATGCTGTCCGGGCGGTGGCATCAGGTGTACACAGGCGTGTGCGCCGTGGATGCGCAGGGCATGGTTCATCAGCGGGTCGTGGGGACGCAGGTGCATTTCTGCCCGATGACGGAGGAGGAAATCCGCCGCTATATCGCCACGGGCGAACCGATGGACAAGGCGGGCGCATACGCGGTACAGGGCATTGCCGGGCTGTGGATTGACAAGCTCGAAGGCTCGTACAGCAACGTGATTGGCCTGCCGATGCACACCGTGCGCGAACTGCTGGACGAATGCGGACTGCACTGCTGGCGTGCCTGACGCCGGATGATGAATTTGATTGAGGGATGGTACAGATATGCACTTCAAAGCGCCAGACATTGGGCTTGACCTTGGAACCTGCAATACAGTTGTCTATGTGAAGAACGAGGGCATCGTCATCAGCGAACCGACGCTGGTGATTTCGCGGCGCGGCGACAAGAAGCCGATTGCCGTCGGCGAGGATGCACAGCGCATGTATGGGCGCACCAGCGACGCGGAAATCGCCATTCACCCCATCCGCAACGGCATGATTGCCAATTACGACGCAACGGTGCTGCTGCTGCGCGCTTTCATCAGCAAGGCAGTTGGCGAAAGCAACCTCGTCAAGCCGCGGCTGGTCATGTCCATTCCGTCGGAAATTGACGAAGTGAACCGTAAAGCGCTGACGGCGGCGGTTCGCGCGTGCGGCTTGAAGAAGGTCTACCTGATTGAAAAGCCTTTGGCGGCGGCGATTGGCGCAGGCTTGTCCGTTTTTGAGCCGGAAGGCTGCATGGTGGTGGATGTCGGCGGTGGAACGACGGAGGTTGCGGTCGTATCGCTGGGCGGTCTGGTCGTCAGCCAGTCCATCCCCGTCGGCGGCGTGAAAATGGATGAAGCCATCGTCAACCATATTAAACATGAGTTTAAGATGCTGATTGGCGCAAAGACAGCTGAGGATGTAAAGCTTGACCTTGCTTCCGCCCTGCCGCAGGAGAACGGGTCGAGTGTGCGCATCCGCGGGCGCGACCTGCTCTCCCCCAGCGCGCTGGAAATCGACTACACCGCACAGCAGGCGTACGGCGCGGTTCGTGAGCCATGCCGGGCGATTCTGACCGCTATCAAGTGGGTCTTGGAGCGCACGCCGCCGGAGCTGGCATCCGATATCATGAAGAACGGCATTTATCTCACTGGCCGCGCCGCGCAGCTGTATGCGTTGGATCAGTACATCGCCAATGAATTGAACATACAGGTCATTCTGGCGAAAGACCCCGGCGACTGCACGGTGCTGGGGCTGGGCTACATCGTCGAGAATCTTGCGCTGCTCGCCCAGCAGGGACGCATGCCGCAATTGAACTGATGAGCGGATTCCCCTATTCTTTGAAGGAACTGAGGTGATCGATTCGTCATGGCGAATCAGAAAAACGGCAAAAATCGCGGTGAAACCCCCGCCCGCCGCGACGGTTTCTATTTTGATGACGATTTGGACAGCGTGACAGCGGGACTTCCCACGGGTGACGAGCCGGAGGAAGACGAAGTGCCCGACCTGCCGCCGGAGGAGGACAACGCGCCGCCGACGGAGGGCTACAATTCCACGGGCATCCGCATGATTGGGCTGAACAGCGCCCACAGTGAGCAGGATGATGAGGGCATTGACCGCGGCCGCCGTCCGGCACGTCCGACCATGGAGTTTTACATGGAGGATAATCTGGAAGCCGAGTACGCGCCGGAAAAGGAGACGCCGCCGGAAGAAGCACCCGAAGCGGGCAGCGACGCGCAAATCGACCGCGGCTACGGGCAGAAGCCCCGCGCAGCAGACGAGAAAAAGCGCGGCAAGAAGAAAAAGGGGCATCCTGTTCTGCGCACGATTCTGGTGTGGACGGTCAGCGTGATACTGCTGGGCATTATTGGCATCATGGCGTTGTCCCGCACGATGTACCAAGATTCTTCCCTGCTGACGCTGCCGGAAAACGCCATTTCTTCTGCCGTCACCCCGGTGCAGACGTGGTTCTCCGGCATCGTGCAAAGCATTTCGGATTACTTCTACATGGTGCGCCTGCGCTCGAACTGGGAGGCGGAGTATAACCGCGTCGTAGCGGAAAACATGGAGCTGGCCTCCGTCGTCGCCCGCAACGCCGAACTGGAAAAGCAGCTGTCGCAGTTCACGAACATGCAGGAGGAAATTGTCACTAACGCGAACATGAATCCACTGACGGCGCAGGTGATTGCCCGCGAACAGGGTACCTATTTCTCTGTGTTCACGGTCAACAAGGGCAGCCGCGACGGAGTTGAGCCGTACATGGCGGTCACAATTTCCGGCGCACTGGTCGGTTTCACCGAAACCGTGTACGACACGTCCTGCACCGTCCGCACGATTATCGACTCCGACGCTTCGATTGCCGGCATGATTCAGTCCAGCCGCGATCAGGGCATCGTCAGCGGTACGCTCGGTGTGGACGGCACGGCGCTCTGCCGCATGTACTATCTGCCGGATGATTCCCTGCCGCGTCCGGGTGATCAAGTGGTCACTTCCGGCGTGGGCTTCTCCTTCCCCAAAGGCATCCCGATTGGCACGGTGCGCGAATCCACCCGCGGCATGGAAGGCAACAAACAGTACGTCGTCATTGAACCGCAGGCGGACTTCCAGCACTTGGAGTACGTCATCATCCTGCGTTACAAGCCGGAAGCGGAAGCCATCGAAGGACGCGACTCCACGGCAGTATACAACGAGTACGTTCCGCTGGTGACAGCTCGCCCCTATCCGACACTGAAAATCGGCTCGACGCTCATGTTCGGCGCAACGGCGACCCCGACGGAAGTGCCGTCCGTGACACCAAGCCCGACCGCCAGCCCGACACCGTCGCCCTCGCCTACGCCGTCGCCTGTGCCCACGCCGCGCGGAACGGTTTATGAGTACAACTCGACGCTGCTCAACCCGACGGCAACCCCGTCTCCGACACCCACGCCAAGCCCGACGCCTGTCCGGACGCTTAATCCGGGCGACCTTGACTGGGAGGAATAAGCCGTGCGCAACGTGTTTTGGCGGCAAATCCGCCTGCTTCTGGTTGTTTTCATCGGCTACCTTTTCCATGTCACGGTGATGACGCAGCTGGACACGACGGTCAGCATCAATCTGCCGCTGGTGATTTTATCGGTGGTGATTGTCGGCTATCCGCGCTACAAGGCGTTCTGGGTCGGTGCGGTGTACGGCATTCTGCTGGAAACGATGGTGCCGGGTGTGAAGCTGCTCAACCTCGTGTTCTACCCAATCTGTGCGATGCTGATGTCGCTGTTCTTCACCGACAAGAGCGCCGCCAGATTGCAGTACGACATGTCGAACCACCGCCGGGGGCGCAACCGCAGTGTTTATCTGCGCACGCCCCTGTGTGCCCTGTGCGCGGCGCTGCTGTATGAGGCCGTAAGCATCATCTATATCGCAATGAGCAGTGCGGAACTGACAAGCGCTTTCTTCACCCGTGCGCTCACCGATGCGCTGATGACGACGCTGACTGCGGTTGTGCTGATGTGGCCGCTGCGTCGGCTGCTCGGCTTCGGCGCGCCGGTATCCAAAGCAATGGCGAAAGGCTGATTTCGGGTCAGCCGGGTGAATTATGTTATTTTTCCCTGTGAAAGGAGGCTGAATTGTGAACCAATATCAGCAAGATCACGGCAACGCGCCGGAACAGGTGAAGGGTCGCTTTCTGGTCTTTGTGATTATCCTTATCCTGATGTTTGCCTATCTGTTTGTCGGTCTGGTGAATTTGCAGCTGAAGAGCAGCGAGGGATATTCCACAAAAACGGAATCCACCCGCTTAAAGACGATTCCTCTGACCGGCAAGCGCGGGAATATCACCGACGCGAACTCCGTGATTCTCGCCACGGACGAAATGGTCTACAATGTTACCTTCTATAAAGACGCCAGCGAAAGCTCCTCCAGCGTTTACAAGACGTATACACAGTCAATTATTGACACGTTGAAAATTATCGAACGCAATGGCGGCAAGCTGGCATTCAGCTATGTCATTCAGCGCAGCGAAGAGACGGGCGAATGGGAGTTCAATTTCGGTTCGGGCGTGTCCGATGCGACGCTGCAGACACGCGAAAGCCAATGGCGCTCCAACAACTATGTGACCGCGAAGAGCTACCCCACGCCGGAGGACTGCCTGGTAACGCTCAAGCACCGCTACCGCATGGTCAACTCCGCCGAAGAGGAGGAGGAAGTCCGCGCGGCGTACATCGAGAAGCGCGGCGACGACAGCGGCTACGTCCCCTGCATCATCGTTGATGAGGACACGATGCTCAAAGTCATGGCTGTCTTTTCCGAAATGCAGATGAACCTGTACAACTCCCTGCCGATTACGATTGCGAAGAACGTTCCCTTCGAGACGGTGACGGAGATTGAAACGAAGTCGATGATGCTGCCGGGCATGGACATCTCCGAAAGCACACAGCGTGTCTACCCCAAGCAGACGCTGGCAGCGCAGGTCATCGGCTATATCGGCAAGATTCCTTCGCGCACGATGTGGCTGACACTGCAGGCAAAAGGGTACAGCTACAACGACACCATCGGGCGCGACGGCATTGAATCGTCGATGGAGGATTGGCTGACGCAGAACAGCTCCCTGCGCAAGGGCAGCCGCGTCGTCGAGCGCAACAACTGGTCGAAAATCGTGCGCGAAATCTCCTACACAGAGCCGTCGGACGGCAACAACGTCAAGCTGACGCTGGATGTGAACTACCAGACCGTGGCAGAACGCGCGATTGCCTCCAACGTCGCCCGCATCCGCGACAAACAGGAGGATTTGATGGTCTCCAGCAAGTGGCTGGAAGATAACCGCACACTGATTGCCACCTACGACTGGGAGCATTACCCGCTGGAACTGGCAGAACACGGCGTGATGCTTGTGCTGGACATGCAGGCGCGTGTGCTGGCCATGGCGAACTACCCCACCTACGACCTGAACGCGCTGGTTGCAGGCGGCGACGAGGCGCGCGCAATTCTGTCCGATGACCGTAACCTGATGCTGAACTACGCCATCGGCTCGCGCGCAACCCCCGGCTCGATTTTCAAGATGGTAACGGGCTTCGGCGCGCTGGACTCCGGTGTGTTGAAGCCGGACGAGATGATTTCGGATATGGGCTACTACACCGCCTACAACTCCGACTTGTCCACCGCTCCGAAGTGCTGGATTTCCGAGGGCTACCGCAGCCAGCACTACTACCAGACGATTGTGGGAGGGCTGGAGCACTCCTGCAACTACTTCTTCTATGAGTGCGGCAGCCGTCTGGGCGAAACACGCCTATATCAGTATGCTGCCGCGTTCGGGCTGACGAGCAAAACCGGCATTGACCTGCCCGGCGAAGTCCGCAGCGTCGTCGGCAGTCAGAACACGCTGTACGACCCGACGAAGCCGGTGGGCGAATCGTCGCAGGACACTTCGCGCCCGATTATCGTTTTCAACTCCATCAAGTCGCACCTGAAGAAGTGCGGTGAATCGCGCGGCATGGAATACGACGATGAGCGCCTGTCCTCCTGCGCCAAGCGTCTGATGGACATGGCGGTGGCATACCCCGAATCCTCGTGGGTAGAGAACATGCGCACCATCCTGATGGAAGAGCTGAACATGCCCCGCTCGATGGTGTATTCCAACTCCGTCATTACGGACACCTACAACTACATCAACGATATTAAGTGGGGCGGTTCGCAGACGATTCTGACCGCCATCGGACAGTCGGTCACAACGGTTACGCCGATTGCCGTCGCGCGCTACGTCACGGCAGTTGCCAACGGCGGCAAGGTCTACAACGTTTCCATCGTCGATTCCATCATCTCTCCGGAAGGCGAAGTACTTTCCCGCCGCGACCCGGTGCTGATCAACGACCTGAACGACACAAACGGATACTTCAACCTCATCCACAAAGGGATGAAGGGCGTTACGGACGATACTGGTACTGCTAAACGCTACTGGAGCGACTTCAAATGGCAGAAAAAGATGGGTGCAAAAACAGGAACGGCGCAGGTCAACCAGATTGACCTTGAAAACAACGGCTGGTTCGTCTGCTTTGCTCCGCTGGACAACCCGAAAGTCGCCATCGTCGTCTATGTGCCGCACGGGTATTCCGGCGCCATGTGTTCCTACGCCGCGAAGGACTTCCTGAACTGGATTTTCCCGGAATGGGACAAGAGTGATGTGGACTATGACCTGCCGATTGGCAACAGCCTTGCGCCATAAGGAGGGCTTGCACAAATACATGGGTACTGCTTGGATTATTGCTTCCGGCAAAGGCGGAGTGGGCAAAAGCACCCTCTCCGCCTGCCTCGGCATGGAAATTGCGCGAAACGGCCAGCGCGTCTGCATTCTGGATGCGGATATCGGCCTGCGCGATCAGGACGTGCTGCTGGGCGTGCAGGATTGCATTGTGTATGATATTCTGGATGTCGCGAACGGCATTTGCCCGGTGGATGATGCGCTTGTCGTGCCCAAGCCGGACGCGCTGCCGAATCTGTCTCTCCTGCCCGCCAGCCAGTTCGCCCGCGCGAAGGAGCTGGAAGCCAAGGCATTCCGCAAAATTCTGCGGACGCTCAAAAGCAATTTCGACCACGTTCTCATTGATGCGCCGGCAGGCATTGAGCGCAGCCTGCGCGGTCTGCTGAGCAATGAAATCAACGAGTGCGTGCTGGTCTGCACGCCGGACGATGTATGTATCCGCAACGCGGAGCGAACAGCGAGCGTCCTGCGCAAAAAGGGGCTGACGGCGCAGCGCGTGATTGTCAACCGCCTGAATCCCGACTACATCCGCCGGGGCGAAATGTACGCCGCACAGACCGTCGCGCTGACGCTGGACATGCCGCTGCTGGGTGAAATTCCGGAGGATGCGGAAATTTACCGCGCGCTGCTGCATCATCAGAGCGTGATGGAGGGCGAAAGCGAGGGGCGCAATGCCATTGCCCGCATCGCCCTGCGCATGACGACGGACGAGGACGTGCCGCTGCCGGAATACGGGCAGAAGCGTACACTCTTCCAGCGCCTGTTCCAGCGCCGCAAAAAAGGAGATGAGAAGCATGTTCGCTAATGCCAGCCGCCGTTCGCGCGCGCATGTGGATGTGCCGCTGATTCTGATGGTGTTTGCGATGTGCTTCTTTGGCATCTACGCCGTCTGTGTGGCGACGTACTCCATCAACTCCACTGCCACGAACCTCTTGGAACACATTTTGGAATCCTCCTCGACACTCCGCCAGTGCTTCTTCGTGCTGGTGCTTGCGCCACTGGTCATGACGCTGATTATCCTCTGCCCCTACCACCTGATTCGCCGCTTCACGCGCGCCATGTACATCGGCACAACCGTGCTGGTACTTGTTGTGTGGGTTTTCAACCGCGCTGAAGGCGTGAAGGCATGGTTGGACATCATCTGGGACATGACGATTCAGCCGTCCGAGTTCATCAAACTGGCAATGATTCTGATGCTGGCGCAGCGCCTGAGCCAATCGGAGCATCCGATGAGCACCTTCCGCGACTTCATCGAAATCATGGCAATGCTCCTCGTGCCGTGCGCAATCGTTCTCTTCTCCGGCGAAACAGGTTCCGCTATCGTTGTGGTGTTCGCGTTCGCGTGTATGCTGCTGTTCGCCAACGTCCGCTGGCGGCTGCTGATTACGATGGCTGTCGTCGCGATTCTGCTCGTTCTGGCGCTGTACGGCTTCATGGTCGCCACGGGCAGCGATGACTACCGTCTGGCGCGTATTGTCGCATTCCTGAATCCTGATTTGTCCCCGCAGGGTGACGCGTACCAGATGCGCCAGTCGCAGATGACCATCGGCGCGGGCGGCTTGACGGGCATCGGCACATTCGTCGATGGCTCGATGAGTCAGCTGAACTACGTCCCCGCCGACTGGACGGACTTCATTTTCGCCACCATCGGGGAAGCGTTCGGCTTTGCCGGCTGCAGCATCATCATGCTGTGGTACCTGGCGATTATTCTGCGTATGCTCTACCTCGCGCGCTACACCTACGACCGGCAGGGTATGCTCATCATCATCGGCGTGATTGGTATGCTGCTCTTCCACGTTTTCGAGAACATCGGCATGACGCTGGGGCGGCTGCCGATTACCGGCATTCCCCTGCCGTTCCTCTCCTATGGCGGTTCAAACATGGTCACGAACATCGGCGGCATTGCGCTGGTGCTGAATGTGACGAAGAACCGTCAGCTGACGCAGATTGATTCCAGCCGGAGATTTTACAGTTCCTATGCCAAATATACCAAATAAACAAGGAGATTGACGATTATGCCGCCTACAGTTCGATTCACCCGTGATGCTGTTCTCCATGCTGCCTGCCAGCTTATGCGCCGCGAAGGCATGGAAGCCCTCAACGCCCGCGCGATTGCCAAGGAACTCGGCGGCTCAACGCAGCCGATTTTCCGCCTGTTCACCAACATGGAGGATTTGCACCGGGAGCTGATTCTCTACGTCGCGCGCCAGTTTCAGGCACACGCGGAGGCGGATATGGCGCAGTCCGACTCGCCTTATATCCAGCTCTGCACGACGTATCTGCTCTACGGCCGCGACGAGCCGGAGCTGTTCAAGCTGCTGTTCATGCGCGACCGCGTCAGCGAGGGGCAATACAGCGACCAGACGAATTTTGACCTTGTGTTTAACATCATCAAGAAGGAAACGCCGCTGGATGACGAAACCGCCATGCGCTTCTTTGAGCGCACATGGCTGTTCATTCATGGGCTGGCGGTCTGTATTGCGACGAAGTACATCCCTTGTCAGGATGAAAGATACCTCATCAGTATGGTCAAGGAAGCCTACAACGCCGCCGTCAAGATGATGAACCTTGAGGGCGTGCTGAAATTGCAGGAAATCTGATTCGCGGAGGGTGAGCGCATGACCGACGAGACGATTCACGCGAAGCTGTCTGGCATCCGCTGCTTTCTGCTGGACATGGATGGTACGTTCTATCTGGGCGACCGCATCATCCCCGGCGGACTGGAATTTCTGGATGTGCTGGAGAAAACGGGGCGCACCGCGCGCTTCCTGACGAACAACTCCAGCCGCTCCGCCTCGACGTATGCCGAAAAGTTGGCGCGGATGGGCGTTCCGGCGGCGTATCGCGACGTGATTACATCCGGACAAGCGGCGGCGCGGTACTGCCTGACGCACTTTCCGGGCAAAACCGGCTATCTGCTGGGGAATCCCGTGCTTCGGGCGGAATTGACGGCGATGGGGCTTCGCTTCTGCGATTCGGACGACGCGGATTATGTGCTGGCGGCGTTTGACACGACGCTGGATTACGGCAAGCTCTGCCGCGTCTGCGACCTCATCCGCACGGGCAAGCCGTATATCGCGACGCATCCTGATTTCAACTGCCCGACCGAGCATGGGTTCATCCCCGACCTTGGCGCGTTTATGGCGTTGATTCACGCCAGCACTGGGCACTGGGCGGATGTGGTGATTGGCAAGCCAAACCGCGGTATTGTGGATGAAGCCCTTGCACGCACCGGCTTTGCGCTGCATGAGATGGCGATGGTGGGCGACCGGCTCTACACAGATGTTGCGACCGGCGTGAATCACGGCATGACGGGCATTCTCGTCCTCTCTGGCGAAGCAAAACGCAGCGATGTAGACACATCGGATGTAAAGCCTGACCTGATTTTCGGCAGGCTTTCGGATATAATACCATATCTCTAAGTAAGGGAGCGAAAACACGTGCTGAACACCATGTTTCCGACCATCAACCGGGAAAGCTCCATGCTCGGCTTCGGCTGTATGCGCTTTCCAACAACACCGGACGGCAAAATTGACGAATCCGAAGCGATTCGCATGATTCGCCACGCCATCGACAACGGCGTTCGCTACATCGACACGGCATACCCGTATCACGGCGGCGAAAGCGAGATTGTCGTCGGTAAGGCGCTCAAGGACGGCTACCGCGAGAAGGTCATCCTGACAACAAAGCTGCCCGTCTGGCTCGTCAAGACGCATGAGGACATGATGAAGTTCCTCGACGAGCAGCTGAAAAAGCTCGATACCCCCTATGTGGACTTTTACATTCTTCACGCAATGAACAACGAGCGCATGGACGCAATGCAGAAGCTGGATTACAAGCGTTTCTATGCCGAAGCCATCGCGCAGGGCAAGGTGCGCTATCCCGGCTTCTCCTTCCACGACGACGCGAAAGCGTTCCTGCGCATCCTGCACGACTGGGATCAGTGGGGCATGTGTCAGGTGCAGATGAACATCCTCGACGATGAGAATCAAGCGACGCTTGAGGGCATCCGCGAAGCGGGCCGGCGCGGCGTGGGTGTCGTCGTCATGGAACCCCTGCGCGGCGGTCTGCTTGCGAATCCCCCGGTAGATGTGAAAGCAGTTTATGACGCGTATGCCGTGCAGCGCAGTCCGGTCGAATGGGGCTTCCGCTACCTGTACGCCATGCCTGAAGTCATCACGATTCTCAGCGGCATGAGCACATGGGAGCAGGTGACGGATAATCTGCGCATTTTCGACATGGCGAAGCGCCCGACGCTGACCGACGAGGAACTTGCGCTCTACCAGAAGGTCAAAGCAACGTACCTTGCGCGGACGAAAACGCGCTGCACGGGCTGCAAGTACTGCCAGCCTTGCCCGATGGGCGTGCAGATTCCGCGCATTTTCCAAGGCTACGATGCCGCCATGCTCCGCGCGGACAGCTCCTTCAAGGCTGGATACGCCCAGATTCAGGCGGATCATGCGGATGCGTCGCAGTGCATCCACTGCCGCAAGTGCGAACGTGTATGCCCGCAGCATCTGCCGATTACCCGCTTCCTGGAGGAGATTCACGCCGCGTCGGCGGCAGAATAAATCGCCATATTTAAGGTAACACGGCACAAATGAGGTAGTCAGCTGGCGAATGGATTTTTCGTCAGATGTAAATGCAAATTTTGAAGGTTTACTGGATGCAAATCGAGAAAATTGCATGCGCAGATAGCGGAAAAGACATCGCCAGCCGCGCCGCCGAGCTGTGCGGTGCTGCCTTAGCAAAACGCTCCTGAACACGCGTCAGGAGCGTTTTATGTTGCGCGAATCGCGGTTGACAACGGGAATTTGCAGCAGTAGAATAGAAATAATGGGATTTTGCCAGAAAACAAGAAAAGAGGCGAACCATCCAATGAAACACCAACTTCTTGCGCTGCTGCTTGGCAGTTTGCTGCTGCTTGGACTTCCGGCGGCGTGCGCGGACACCCCCACGATGACTGTCCTGATGTACATGTGCGGCACGGATTTGCAGGGTGACTGCGTGAACGACCTGTACGAGATGTGCGCGGCGGACATTCCGGACAACGTGACAGTCGTCGTGCAGGCAGGCGGCGCGAGCCAGTGGGACGACAGCCGCCTGCGTGCGAACCACATCAACCGCTTTACGATTGCGGACTACGATTTTTCCGACGTTGAAGTCTGCGCATGGCAAAGCATGGGCGCGCAGAACACGCTGGAGGATTACCTGACTTGGGCGACTTCCACCTACCCCGCCGATCGCTACATGCTGATCTTCTGGAATCACGGCGGCGGATCGACGAGCGGCGTCTGCTTCGACGAAACAGCGGATTACGATGGGTTGACAATTCACGAAATCAACGACGCGCTGTACAACTTTACAGAAGCTAATCCCGATTTTCATCTGGATCTCATCGGCTTCGACGCCTGCTTGATGGCAACCTACGAAGCGGCTGCGCACATGCAGTATTACGCTGATTTCATGGTCGCCAGCGAAGAACTGGAGCCGTCGCTCGGCTGGAATTATGCGTGGCTGAATGCGCTGGGCGAAAATCCGGCGCTTGACGCGCAGGGCATCGGCGTTGCGATTGCGGATGCGTACATGGAAGCCTGCCTGGACGAAAACCCTGATGATTATCTCAGCATGAGCGTCCTCTACTTGCCGGCAATGGATTATCTGGTCAGCACAATGGAGACATACGCATCGTATCTCTCGCAGGCGCTGGACGCTGGGCAATTGTCTACCTTCAGCCGTGCCCGCCAGCGCATGTATGCCTTTGGCGATTTTGACAGCGCAACATCCGACATGGTAGATATGATGGCGCTGATTGACGGCACGCGTACCATTGCGCCGCAGACCGCAGACGTCCTGCAAACCGCCTACGAGCGCGTCGTGCGCTACAACGTCGGCACGCGGAAATTCGACTACCTGACGGGCATGAGCGTCTATTTCCCGTCCGGAAGCTACGAGGGCGACGGCTGTCAGGAGACAATTCCGCGCATGACGGAGTTCACGCGCGGCTATGCGGAGCTTCGCAGCGGCGGCAATTACGTCTTCAGCGCGCAGGTTCCGCAGCAGGTCACGACCAGCAGCGTGTTCACCGGCAACCTGACAGACGCGTTTTTCTCCCCCGCCAGTACGTTCACCACAAGCGAAACGCCTCTTGCGGTGGAAGCAGATGCGGTGGATTTACCTGACGTTGTGCCAACGTTCACATCCATGAACGACGCATTCTTCACCGGCAGCCTCATACCGGACGATTCTGCCATGGACGATTGGCTGGACATGGACGATGATTCCGCCTATATGTGCAGCATGATGCTCAGTCAGGACGAGCTGAACAACTTGAGCATGGTCGAGGGCTTGCTGTACTTGGATGGCAGTGACGACGAGGATACGTTCTACATCGAAATGGGCGCAATGCAGAACGCCGCCATTGACTGGGAAAGCGGCGAAATCATCAGCCAATTCGACGGTACTTGGCCGATGCTGGATGACCAAATTGTGATGATGTACGACCAGCTTGTCAATGGCGGAATGCGCCGAAGTGTGATTCCCGTCCGCTGCAACGATGTCGAGGGGTATCTGCTGGTGATACGGCGGAGCTACAGCAGTGGCTGGACGATTGTCGGCTTCACGCAGGGGTACGATGATGCCGGACTCCCCGTTCGCGGCAGCACTCCCCTGAGCGAGGGTGACGTGGTGACACCGATTTACAACGTGCTATATGCGGATGAGGACGGCGAATTGCAGGAAATGACAATGGATGGCGACCCGATTGTGGCAGGCAAAGACGGTTCCATCGACTTCGGTTTCTACTCGCTCGAAGGCAGCGACGCGACCTACCTCTACTGCTTCTGCCTGACCGACATTTACGGTGAAATTCAACTGTCTGATTTCATCAACTTTGAATTATAAAAAAGGAGGTTCATTTCATGAAACGACTGATTTCCTTGCTCTGCGCGCTGTGCCTGCTCTTTTCCCTCTCTGCTGCGGAGGCATACGAAGCGACGAACCCGTACACCATCGAAAACATAGGGATGACGATTGACCTGCCCGAAGCGCTGAACGTCACGAGCTGTGAGGTCGGCGAGACGAGCATTGACCTGCGGCTTGGCTACAACGGGCGGAACGATGTCAGCTACGCCGTGATGATTACCTATGATGAATCGCTGGAGGATTATGTGACCATCACGCTGCCGGAGGAAAACCTGCAAGCGATGATTGACTACTATCAGTCCATGTACACAGGCGGCAACCCGGGTTTGGTAGCGTATGACGAGAACGACGGCGATGCAGTCCTGACGCCCTTCTGTGCAGGCGGTCAAGGCGAAGACGGCAATATGTACTGCATCTTCGTCTGCGTGCTGTACGGCTACACCATCACGGTAGTTGGCGGCACATCGGCAGATAGCTTCGATGATGACACCTACGGCGCAGCGTTCGACCTCTACTGGACAACCATCACCAGCTTTGTGGACTACATGATAGAAAACGAATAAGCAACTTTGAAGCGCGTCGGAGCGAAAGGCTGTCGGCGCGCTTTTTGATATGCAAAAAAGTGGCTTCCGTCCCATATTGCAGGGACAGAAGCCACCAGAGATGCATATTCGTTAGCCGCTATGCGCTTTGCAGCGCCAAACGTCTTACTTGCCCATCTTTTCGAGGATTGCGGCATGAGCAGCAGCCAGACGCGCAATCGGCACACGGAAAGGCGAGCAGGAAACGTAGTTCAGGCCAACCTTGTGGCAGAACATCACGGAGCTCGGATCGCCGCCGTGTTCGCCGCAGATGCCCAGCTTCAGGTTCGGACGGGTCTGACGGCCCAGCTTCGCAGCCATCTGCACCAGCTTGCCAACGCCGTCCGTGTCCAGACGCGCGAAGGGATCGCTTTCGAAAATCTTGTTGTCGTAGTAGGCGCCAAGGAACTTGCCAGCGTCGTCACGGGAGAAGCCGAACGTCATCTGGGTCAGGTCGTTCGTGCCGAAGGAGAAGAATTCCGCTTCTTCAGCAATCTCGTCAGCGGTGACAGCCGCGCGCGGGATTTCAATCATGGTGCCGACGTGGTATTCCAGCGTCATGCCCTGTTCCTCAAAGACCTTCTTGGCGGTCTCGTCGACGATGGACTTGACAAACGCCAGTTCCTTCTTGGAACCGACCAGCGGAATCATGATTTCGGGCACAATGTTGTAGCCGCATTCGCGGGTCACATCGATAGCCGCCTGCAGAACCGCACGGGTCTGCATTTCCGCGATTTCCGGATAGGTGACGGCCAGACGGCAGCCACGGTGACCCATCATCGGGTTGGACTCATGCAGCGCGTTGATCTTGTGGATGACTTCCTCGGAGGTGATGCCAAGGTTCTTGGCCAGCTCGTCGATTTCTTCCTTCATGTCAACATGCGGCACGAACTCATGCAGCGGCGGATCGAGGTAACGAACCGTCATGGGCTTGCCTTCCAGCGCCTTGTACATCGCTTCGAAGTCACCCTGCTGCATCGGCAGAATCTTCGCCAGCGCCTTTTCGCGCTGTTCCTTCGTGTCGGCCAGGATCATTTCACGGACAGCCGCGATACGATCCGCCTCGAAGAACATGTGCTCAGTACGGCACAGGCCGATACCTTCCGCACCGAACTTGACAGCCTGCTTGGTGTCGCGCGGGGTATCCGCATTGGTGCGGACGCGCAGACGGCGGGCAGCGTCAGCCCAGCCCATGAAGCGAGCAAACTCGCCGGAGATGGACGCTTCAACCGTCGCAATCTGGCCATCGTAGACGTTGCCGGTAGAGCCGTCGAGGGAGATGAAGTCACCCTCGTGGTACACCTTGTCGCCAACGGTCAGGGTCTTTGCTTCTTCGTCAATCTTCAGCGCGCCGCAACCGACGACAGCCGCGCGACCCATGCCGCGAGCGACAACCGCCGCGTGAGAGGTCATGCCGCCGAAGACGGTCAGGATGCCCTGAGAGAAGTCCATGCCTTCGATGTCCTCAGGCGTGGTTTCGCGGCGAACGAGGATAACCTTTTCCTTGTTCTTGCCGTGTTCAGCCGCTTCGTCAGCGGTGAAGTAGATGCCGCCGGTGGCAGCGCCGGGGGAAGCCGGCAGACCCTTCGCAATGACGGGTGCCTTCTTCACAGCCGCAGCGTCGAAGTTCGGGTGCAGCAGGGTGTCGAGCTGCTTGGGCTCCACCTTCAGCACGGCTTCTTCTTCGCTCAGCACGCCTTCGTCCACCAGATCAACAGCAATCTTCAGCGCAGCTGCCGCGGTACGCTTGCCGTTACGGGTCTGCAGCATGTACAGCTTGCCGCGTTCAATGGTGTATTCCATGTCCTGCATGTCGCGATAGTGCGCTTCCAGCTTGGTGGCGATGTCCACAAACTGCTGGTACACATCGGGCATCTGCTCCTGCAGGTGGGAGATGGGTTCGGGGGTACGGATACCAGCCACGACGTCCTCGCCCTGAGCGTTCAGCAGGTACTCACCGTACAGCTTCTTCTCGCCCGTGGAGGGGTTGCGCGTGAAGGCAACGCCCGTGCCGGAGGTTTCGCCCATGTTGCCGAAGACCATGGACTGCACGTTGACGGCAGTGCCCCAGTCGCCCGGAATATCGTTCATGCGGCGATAGTAGATGGCACGCGGGTTGTCCCAAGAACGGAACACGGCCTTGACGGCTTCCATCAGCTGAACCTTGGGGTCCTGCGGGAAGTCCACGCCCATGTGCTTCTTGTAGATTTCCTTGAAACGAACGACGACTTCCTTCAGGTCATCCGCGGAGAGGTCGCGGTCGTACTTGACGCCCTTCTTCTCCTTGAATTCGTCCAGAACCGCCTCGAATTCGTTCTTCGGGATTTCCATAACCACGTCAGAGAACATGGCGATGAAACGGCGATACGCGTCATACGCGAAATGCGGGTTGTTGGTCAGGCTTGCCAGACCCACAACAGACACGTCCGTCAGGCCCAGATTCAGAATGGTATCCATCATGCCGGGCATGGAGGCACGAGCGCCGGAGCGGACAGAAACAAGGAAAGGATCCTTGTCGTCGCCGAACTTCTTGCCGGCCACCTTTTCCGTCTCCGCCAGAGCAGCATAAATCTGCTCGACGATATCGTCACCAATCACCTTGCCGTCGGTATAATACCGGGTGCAGGCTTCGGTGGTGACGGTGAAGCCCTGAGGCACGGGCATACCGAGGTTCGTCATCTCAGCGAGATTCGCGCCCTTGCCGCCCAGCAGCTCACGCATGTTGGCGTTGCCTTCCTTGAAGAGGTACACATACTTCTTCGCCATTGGAAACACTCCTTTTTTACATACTGCGGAAGAAACTTCCGCGCAGAAAACATTTGCCTGAAATTAGCCACGGAAAACACCGTGCCCTTCCTCCATCGCAAACACATTCTGCTGGCTATCCTATTTGATTATACTATTTTTCGTTGCTTTTTGCAAGATGCTGTTCACATTTTCAGCGGGAATTTGGGCATTTTTGAGCATGATAGTATTTACATGCTGCCTTCAAAAATCAATGTTTCTCTATTTTCTTGACGCAAGACACCCTTTTTGATATAATGAAGGCATCACTTCGTCGTGAATTTGCTGTTTTTGTTCGTGAGAAGGAGGCGTTATTGTGAAGAGGCTACTCGCTTGTTTGTTGTCTCTCATCCTGTTTTTGCCATATTTGGCGTTCGCGGAGGATGATGCCATCCCTGCATCTTTCAAATTTGGCGCGGATGTTTCCACCGTGCTGAGCGAGGAGAACAGCGGCGTTGTGTACCGCAACCGCGACGGCGAGCCGACAGACTTGTTCGTCCTGCTGAAGGAAGCAGGCTGGGACACCGTGCGCGTCCGCGTTTGGAACGACCCGTTCGACGAGGACGGCAGAGGCTACGGCGGCGGCAACTGCGGCGTGGCGAACGCGGTGGAAATCGCCCGCCGATGCAAGGAAGCCGGGCTTTCGCTCATCGTTGACTTCCATTACAGCGACTTCTGGGCTGACCCCGCGAAGCAAATGTCCCCGAAGGCATGGGTCACGATGGATTTGACGCAGAAGTGCAGCGCACTCTACGCCTTCACGACGGATGCGCTGACGCAGATTGCCGCAACGGGCGTGGACATCTGGATGGTGCAGGTCGGCAACGAGATTAACGGCGGCATGGCGGGCGAATGGAGCACAAATGGGCGCAATCAGCTGATGAACGCCGGAAGCGCCGCTGTCCGCGCAACCCTGCCCGATGCGTTGGTGGCAGTGCATTTCACCAACGTCAGTCAATCGGACGCAAAGAAGTACATCCGTGAGGTCTGCGAGGGCGATACGCCGGTTGATTTCGACGTGATGGCGTACAGTTATTACAGCTATTGGCATGGTTCGCTGGAGAATTTGTCAGAACTGATGGCGGATGTGCGCGAGAATTTCGGCAAAGATGTGTTCATCGCTGAAACAGCCTATCCGTTTACGACGAATAACCTCGATGCGCACCCGAACAGCGTCCCGAATGAGTGGTGCGACATGAAGCAGGATATTTCCCGCGACGGTCAGGCGGCGGATTTCCGTGAAACGGTCGAAACGGCGGTTCAGGCGGGCGCACTCGGCGTCTGCTACTGGGAACCGGCGTGGATTCCGGTGCCGGGAAATAGCTGGGAAGAACAGAGTAAGCTGTGGGAACAGTTCGGTTCGGGCTGGGCGAGCAGCTATGCCGGTGGGTATGACCCGCAGGACGCGGGTGCATGGTTCGGTGGATGCGCATGGGAAAATCAGGCGCTGTTTGAGGTGGATGGGACACCGGCATGGACGCTTTCGCTTCCGAATATTTTGCGTGGTGAATAAAAGAGCAACACGCGGAAGAAGTATGATAACGAAATCAACTCAATTGCGCGAAAGGGTCAAGGGACAATGTCCCTTGCAGGGTTAAGGGGCAGCGCCCCTTATGGGGCTTGGGGCAACGCCCCAACTGCTGCTCCGTTAAATCAATTGTGATAACGAAGTCAACTCCGTCGCCCGACGCTGAACAGCGAAGCGCTTTCAGCGCAGCGGTTGTAACTTTGCGCTCCCGCTGAAGCGCCCCCAAGCCGCAATCTCGACCAGCTCCACATTGTCGCGCCAATTGGCACGAGCGACCAGCCGGGCTTGCAACCATAGCCACACTCCCCTGCAATTCCCTCTTTAGGCGCATTGCAACACATCAAAAAGGACGTGCCAGCCTTTCACAGCCGCACGTCCTTTTCTAATCTCAAATTACGCGGAAACCTTCCGCTTGTCGAAGTTCGCCCACATTGCCTTCGTCGGGCAAGCGTCCGCACACGCCATGCAGTGCTGGCACTTGCTCTGATCAATGACCGGCAGACCGTTCGTCATCGTAATCGCACCATGCGGGCAGGAGCGGAAGCACTTGCCGCAGTGAATACAGCCAGTCGAGCAGGCAGACAGCACCTTCTTGGCGGGCTCAGTGTTGCGGCAGCGAACCGTCACATCCTCCGTCACCGGACGCAGACTCAGCACACCCTTAGGGCAAATCGCCACGCACTTGCCGCACGCGACACACTTCTCGTCGTCCACCACGGCAATCTTCTTCACCGGGTCAACATGAATCGCGTCGAACGGGCAGACGCGCGCGCAGGTGCCCAGACCAAGGCACGCGAACTTGCAAGCCATGTTGCCGTCATTGACGACAGATGCCGCCACGCAGTCCTGAATGCCGCGGTACTCAAACTTCTCCTTGCAATGCTCGGAATCACCTTGGCAGATTACGCTGGCGACCTTGCGAACGGCGTCTGCCGCTTCCGCACTGCCCATAATCGCGGAAATCTTGTCTGCAACGGGCTTGCCGCCGACCGGGCAGGCATTCACAGGCGCTTTGCCGCAAGCAATCGCATCCGCACAGCCGTCGCAGCCGGGATAGCCGCAAGCGCCGCAGTTCGCACCCGGAAGCGCAGCGCGCACAGCGTCACGCTTTTCATCCGCCGGAATGGCAAAGACCTTCTCCGTGCCCATCAGCAGCAGACCGAAGAGCAACCCCATCAGGCCCAGCGCAACAGCCGCAATGAGGATATTCACAACCGTCATCCGCCTTCCCTCCTCAGCCGATTAAGCCGCCGAAGCCCATGAACGCAATCGCCATCAGACCCGCCGTAATCAGCGCGCCGGGGAAGCCGTTCATCCACTTGGGCATGTTCGCCAGCGCCAGACGCTCGCGGATGCAGGAGAAGAGAATCATCGCCAGACCGAAGCCCGCCGCCGCGCAGAAGCCGTTGAACGTGCTTTCCAGCAGGTTGTAGCCGTTATCCACGTTCAAAATCGCCACGCCCAGCACCGCGCAGTTGGTGGTGATGAGCGGCAGATACACGCCCAGCGACTGATACAGCGAGGGGGAAATCTTCTTCAGCGCCATTTCCACAATGCCGACCAGCACGGCAATGACGAGGATGAACGCAATCGTCTGCATGTATTCCAGATGCAGCGGCACCAGAATCAGGTGCTGCACGAACCAAGTGATGAAGCTGGCGAGCGTCATCACGAAGATGACCGCCATCGACATGCCCTTTGCCGTGTCGTACTGCTTGGAAACGCCGAGGAACGGGCAGCAGCCGAGGAAGCGGTTCATGACAAAGTTATTGACCAGCAGACCGCCGACAAGAATCGTCAGCAGATTCGCCCAAATGTTGCTCATGCTGCCGCCCCCTTCTTTTTCGACTTATTCGACAGTGCATTGACCAGAATCAGCAGCAGACCCAGCGTGATGAAGCCGCCAGGAACCTGCGTCATGATGCCCATCGGCTGATAGCTGGCGGGCATCACCTGCAGACCAAAGAACGTACCGTTGCCCAGCAGCTCACGAATGACGGACAGCAGCGTGATGGCGAAGGTGAAGCCCAGCCCCATGCCCAAGCCGTCCGCAATGCTCAGCACCGGCGGATTCTTTGACGCGAAGGACTCCGCGCGGGCAAAGATGATGCAGTTGACAACAATCAGCGGGATAAACATGCCCAGCGCCTGCGACAAATCCGGCAGGAACGCCTTGAGCAGCATGTCAATCATCGTCACGAAGGAGGCGATGATGATGATGTACGCCGGAATGCGCACGCTGTCCGGGATGATGTTGCGCAGCAGGCTGATGAACAGATTCGAGAAAATCAGCACAGCCGTAACCGCCAGACCCATGCCGATGCCGTTCATGCCGGACGTGGTGATGGCCAGCGTCGGGCACATGCCCAGCATCAGTACAAACGTCGGATTCTCCCAAATCAGGCCGTTCAGCAGGACACTCATGAAGGTTTTCTTCTGATTAGCCATGCTTTTTCACCTCCCCAAACGGATGCGGCGCGGTGAAGCGGTCAATCAGGGGCGTGCAGACGTTCATGAACAGAATCGCGAAGGAGCAGCCTTCGGGGTAGTTCGCGTAGGCACGGATGATGAACAGCAGCAGACCGCAGCCAATGCCCATGATCACGCGGCCGGGCACCGTCACCGGGCTGGTCGCATAGTCAGTCGCCATGAAGAACGCGCCGAGCATCAAGCCGCCCGCAAATACCTGATAAATCGCCATTTCAGCGCCATCCTTAATCAGGTAGCAGACGAACACGGTCGCGATGAAGGACACCGGGATGCGCCAGTCAGCAATCTTGCGGACGCACAGGTAAATGCCGCCGACGAGAATCGCCAGCTTGCAGGTTTCGCCCAGCACACCGCCGCAGTTGCCCAGCAGCAGATCCATAAAGTTCACACCGGAAACGCCCTTGCTCAGCAAGCCGAGGGGGGTTGCGGAGGTCGTCGCATCCACGACGAAGTTGGACTGCGGATAGCTGCTCATCAGCGCAGACCAGCTGACGAACAGAATCGCGCGCGCGGTCAGCGCCGGGTTCATGAAGTTGCTGCCGATGCCGCCGAACATTTGCTTGACGAGGACGATGGCAATCACGCCGCCGACCACCGCCAGCCACCACGGCGCGTTCGCCGGGAGGTTGTACGCCAGCAGTAGACCCGTCACGACGGCGCTCCAGTCGCCAATCGTCACCGTCCGCTTCGTCAGCTTTTCCCACACAAATTCAGATAGAACACAGGTTGCCACGGACACGCAGATGAGCATCAGCGCGCTCCAGCCGAAGATGATAACGCCCGCAATGCCAGCCGGCAGCAGCGCCAGACAAACCTCCTGCATGATGCGCTGCGTGCTGCTATGGTCGCGCAGGTGGGGCGAGGAGGTCATCACAAGATTATTCTGCATGGTGTTATGCCTCCTTCTTGGACTGCTCTTCAGCAGCCTTCTTTGCAGCTTCCGCCGCGGCTTTCTTCGCGGCTTCCGCCTTCTTGCGGGTCGTAATCACCTTTTTGCCCTGACGGCAGGACTGCGTAAGCAGGCGCTTGGCGGGGCAGACGAAGGTGCACGCACCGCATTCGATACAGTTCATGATGCCGTACTTTTCGGCTTCGTCATAGCGGTCGGCGCGGACGCAGCGGTCAAGCAGCGTCGGCATCAGCTGCATCGGGCAGGCGCGCAGGCAGCGGCCGCAGTTGATGCAGGCGGATTCCACCGGGTCAACGGCTTCTTCGCCCAACACAAGCACGCCGGAGGTGCCCTTCGTGACCGGGATATCCGTGCGGGTAATCGCCATGCCCATCATCGGGCCGCCGCTGATGAGCATCCGTGCGCCAGACTGCATTCCACCGCAGGCTTCCAGCAGCGTGTCGATCGGCGTACCGACGCTAACGAGGAAGTTGCCGGGGTTGTTGACCAGCCCGCCAACCGTCGTCACGCGCTGCACGAGCGGGCGACCCTCGCGAATCGCCTGCTGAATGGCATACACCGTGCCAACATTGCTGACCACGCAGCCGACATCCAGCGGCAGACCGCCGGTCGGCACCTTGCGGCGCGTCAGGGCATACACCAGCTGCTTTTCACCGCCCTGCGGATAGCGGACGGGCAAATCATGAATCGTGATGCCTTCGACGTTCTTCGCCGCGGCACGGAGCGCTTCCACCGCGTCCATTTTGTTGTTCTCCACGCCGACGTGCGCTTCCTTGACATCCAGCGCAAGCATCATCAGGTGGATGCCGTCGATGATTTCCGCGGGTTTTTCCAGCATCAGGCGATGGTCAGCTGTCAGGTACGGTTCGCACTCCGCGCCGTTGATGACAAGCTTCTCAATCGTCTTGCCCTTCGGGGGCGTAATCTTGACCTGTGTGGGGAACGTCGCGCCGCCCATGCCGACGATGCCGGCTTCGCGGACGATGGTCTGCAATTCCTGCGCGGTCAGCGTTTCCGGATGCTCTGCCGGATGCAGCTCCACCCAGTTGTTCTGGAAGTCATTCTCGATGACGACGGCGGAAACCGTCGAACCATTCGCCAGCTCGACCGGCTCAATGCCGACGACCTTGCCGGAGACGGACGAATGCACCGGTGCGGACACAAAGCCGCCCGCTTCGCCAATCTTCTGACCCGCCAGCACCAAATCACCCTTCTGCACGATGGGCTTGCAGGGCGCACCGATATGCTGCGAGAGCGGAATCACCACGCGCGCAGGCGCGGGCAGCTCACGAATGGCGTTGCCGCTGTTGACGGCCTTGCCGTTTACGCCCTCATGCGGATGCGTTCCGCCGGGAAACATGTGTTTGACAAACACAGAGAAAACCCCTTTCCAAATCCTTTCGCATCCCCTGCCGTGACAGCAGAAAACACATATTCAGACGGAATCCGTCTGAACAGGACACAATCACACGAAATCTATTATATCATATAACAAGGCATTTGGTACAGCGAAAAGTTTGACAAATGTCAGCCAAAGTTTTTTAGTCAATTTCACCATTAGCTATGACTAATATCTTCTTCCGGCAGATTTCCCGCCACATAGAGCATGTGCGCTGCGTGGCTCATGGCACTGCCCTCGCTGCCGTCCGCGCCGCCGAGCATCCGCGCGACTTCGCTGATTCGTTCCTTGGGTGAAAGCAGGCGAACACTCGTATTCGTCCGCTCCCCTTCCACACGCTTCTCCACAAGAAACTGGTGCGCCGCCATCGCTGCAATCTGCGGCAGGTGCGTCACGCAGATAACCTGCCGCTTGCGCGCGATCAGCGCCATCTTCTCCGCGAGGACCTGCGCCATCCGTCCGCTGATGCCCGTGTCGATTTCGTCGAACACCATCGTGCCGACGCCGCCTTTTTCAGCTTCGAGGCTCTTAATCGCCAGCATCAGGCGCGACAATTCGCCGCCCGACGCGATTTTTGACAGCGGCTTCAGCGGTTCGCCGGGGTTCGGGGAAATCATAAACTCAATCACGTCGTCGCCGACCGACTGTGGCATGAAAATCTTCCCTTCCGGGCGAATCGCGAACGACACTTGGAAGATGGTGTTGCCCATGCCGAGGTCTTTCAGCTGCGCCATCATGTTCTTCTCAAACTCATTCGCCAGCCCGTGCCGCGCCTCCGTCAGCTGACGGGCCAACTGCCGATACTGCGCCAAGAGCCGCTTATGCTCCGCGCCGGTTTTGGCAACCTGCTCATCCAGCGAAACGTAATTGTCGTATTCCTCCTGCATCTTCTGCTGCTGCGAAAGGACTTCCGCCACCGTTTCGCCGTACTTGCGTTCCATGCGCCGAATCAAATCCAGCCGTGTCTCAACTTTCTCCGCCCGAACGGGGTCGAACTCCCCTTTTTCGGTCAGATCCGCCAGTTCGTAGCCGATTTCCTCCAGCTCATAGTACGCCGAATCGCACCGCTGCGCCAGACTGACGTAGTTTTCGCCGAACGCTGCCAGCGACCGAAGCGCATCCGCCGCTTCCTTCACGCGCGAAAGTACCGTCTCGCTGTCATCGTTCGCTGAAATCGCCCGATGCGCCGCCGCAACCGCTGTCGCAATCTTCTCTGAATGCCGGAAGCGCTCTTTTTCCGCTGCCAGCGTTTCTTCCTCGCCCAGCTTCAGCCGCGCTTTTTCCAATTCCTCCAGCGACTTTTTCAGCGATTCCATGCGGTACTGCTTCTTCTCATTCTCCTTGACCAAGCGCGCATACTGCCGATGGTTGGTGATGAACGCCTGATACGCCGCGTCCACGCGGCTGAGCAGCGCCTGATAATCGTCGCCGCCCGCAGCATCCAGAAACAGCAGGTGATACTGCGAGTTCATCAGGAACTGCGCCTCGTGCTGCCCATGCACGTCCATCAGCAGTACGGCGATGTCTTTGAGCGCGGACAGCGGCATCACCACCCCGCAGACGCGGCAGAGGTTGCGCCCGGAGCGCGTGATTTCGCGGTAGAGCGTTACCGTGCCGTCGAAATCATCGAGTTCCTGCGCCTGCGCCCATTTTGCAACTTCCGCATTGCCGCTGGCATCAAACACCGCCTCGACCCACGCCTTGTCCGTTCCCGTGCGGATGAGTTCCCGCGCGGCGCGTCCGCCCAGCACCAGATTGACCGCGTCCACGACGATGGATTTGCCCGCGCCGGTTTCGCCGGTCATAACGTGCAGCCCTTCGCCGAATTCCAGACTCAGTTCCTCAATCAGCGCGATATTCCGCATTCGCATGGATAGAATCATGATGGATACTCCTTTTCCGTGCCGGGGATAACCATTGCCGTTATTTCATCATTTCCCGGATGCGGCTGGTGACGGTGATCGTCTCCTCGTTCGAGCGGATAATCAGCAGCACCGTGTTGTCGCCTGCCAGCGTCCCCAGCACCTCCGGCCAGTGCATACTGTCCAGCGCTTCCGCCGCGACGTTCGCCGAACCCGACAAGGTTTTCACCACAATCAGGTTGTTCGCCGATGAGACAGACAGCAGCGATTCCGCCAGCATCCGAATGAAACGGTCGGTCAGATTGTTGTCCGCCTGATCGCCCGTTGCGTATTTGTACTTGCCGGAGGGGGTCAGCACTTTCAGCAGCCGCAGTTCCTTAATGTCGCGGGATACGGTCGCCTGCGTCACGCGGATGCCCCGCGCATTCAGGGCGCTGGCGAGTTCCTCCTGCGTTTCAATTTCCTGTTTCTCGATGATATCAAGAATTGCCACTTGTCGAACGGTTTTCATATTTCCGCAGCACCTGCCTTTACATTTTGTGTTATCGGGTCCATTCCGTCAGCTTTTCGCGGACAAGGTTGAAGAACGGCTGGTCACTCGTGCGGATGAGCTGCAGCGTTCGATCGGCACGACTGATTTCGACCACCGCACCGTCATCCAGCTGCGCGTACGTCTGCCCATCGACTTGCAGGCAGGCGCTCTGCGGCGCATCCGACCCCAATAGCAGGCGAATCTGTGCGCTGCCCTGCACAACGGTCGGACGATGCTGCAAACTGTGGGCACAAATCGGCGTGAGCACCATGCAATCCACTTTCGGGGAAATAATCGGCCCGCCAGCGGAGAGCGAATAGCCGGTTGACCCCGTCGGCGTGGCGACAACAAGCCCATCGGCAATGTAATGCCCGGCGAGTTCGCCATCCACCAGCGCCGTAACCGTAATCAGCCGCGCATAGCCGCCGCGGCTCATCACCACGTCGTTGATAGCGTACCAGCTTTGCCCATTCATCTGCACGGACAGCACTGCGCGGCGCTCTGTCTCGTAGTCGCCGCGGATGACCTTGTCCAACAGCTTCGGCAGGGCGTCTGCCTCGCCTTCCGCCAAAAATCCGACGCGCCCCAGGTTCACGCCGAGCAGCGCCGCGTCCCACGAAAGCGCATACTGTGCGCCGCGAAGCAGCGTGCCGTCGCCGCCCAGTGACAGAATCACATCCGCCCGCGCATCCGGCGCATTCAGCGAAGTCACGCTGCCCGACGAAAACGCTGCCAGCACCTCATCTTCCACCAGCACCTGCGCGCCGCAGGACGCAAGCTGTGCCACTACATGATGCGCCGCCGCCATTGCATCCGGCCGATGACCATGAATGACGATGCCAAGTCGCACGCCGTTCCCTCCATCCTGATTCAGTCTGCCGTTTTTTTCACAAACAGCACCCGAAGTATCCCCATTATAACACAAGATGAATATTCATGCAAGCATATACAGAAATTTTGATACCATTTCCAAATGAGAATGCGCACGCAGATGGCGCAGGTGAATGCAGGGAATCGTATTACTTGTGTGAAGAACCCTTTAGCTCCTGATGCGCCTTTTTCACCAGCTCGTGGATGATTTCCGGCGTCACCGGCTCAGTCTCATGCGTCCGGACGGTGATTTTGCCCAAGAACTCAATGTTCCCCTCCGGCCCCTTAATTGGCGAATAATCAAGCTGCTGCACCTGCCAGCCGATTGTCGGCGCGAATTCCACAATTTCCCGCAGCACGTCCTCGTGCACCTTCGGATCGTGGATGACGCCTTTCTTGCCAATGCGGTCGCGTCCCGCCTCGAACTGCGGCTTAATCAGCGTATAGAACACGCCCTCCTCGCCCATCAGCTGCGCCGCAACAGGCAAAATCAGGCGAATGCTGATGAAGGACACATCCATCACCGTAACGGTCGGGTGCAGCGGCAGCATGTCCGGCGTCAGCAAACGCGCATTCGTCCGCTCATAGAGCGTTACGCGCGGGTCGTTGCGCAGCTTCCACGAGAACTGCCCGTAGCCGACGTCAATCGCATAGACATGCGCCGCGCCGTTTTGCAGGCAGACGTCCGTGAAGCCGCCGGTCGCCGCGCCGATGTCCATGCACACCTTGCCGCGCAGATCCGCCTGAAAGGACGTAATTGCCTTTTCCAGCTTCAATCCGCCGCGGCTGGCGTAGGGGTTCGACTTGCCGCGGATCTCCAGCTCGTCCTCCGGCTTAATCAGTTCCGACGCCTTGTCGATGCGGCGCGTGCCGACGTACACCTCGCCCGCCATGATGCTGACCTGCGCCTTCGTGCGGCTTTCGCAAAGCCCGCGTTCCACCAGCGCCACATCAGCCCGTTGCTTTTCGCTCATTGATGCTTTTCTCCATTCTTCAGCGCAATGACGATGCGCTGGGTCATCAGTTCCGGCGTCAATCCCAAGTATTTCAGCAGCTGATCACGCCGCCCATGCTGCACGAAGGTATCCGGGATGCCGAAGGACAGCATCGGCGCGGGCAGCCCTTCGCCGGACAGGAACGCGCAGACCACGCTGCCAAAGCCGCCCGTCAGCACATGCTCCTCCATCGTGACGATTGGGCGATTCGCCAGCTGACGCAGCATTTTCTCGTCCATCGGCTTCACGCTCCGGCAGTTCACCAGCGCCGCGTGTATGCCGCGCTTTTCCAGCAGGTCGCGGACTTCAATCGCTTCCGCCACCATCGAGCCGACAGCCAGCAGCGCCACATCCCCGCCCTGCTCCATCATCTCCCATTCACCGATGCGGAACGGCTTGTCCTGCGCCGGGTAGCGCGCCGACAAATCGACGGATTCACGCCCATAGCGGATGGCACAGGGGGATTCGTTCTCCTGCGTCCAGCGCATCATGGTGCGCAGCTCATTCAGGTCTCGCGGCGCCAGAATCACCATGTTCGGCACGGGCAGCATCGACGCCAAATCCCACACGCCGTGGTGCGTCGCGCCATCCTCGCCGACCAGCCCCGCGCGGTCAAGCAGCAGTGTCACGTTCAGCTTCGGCATACACACGTCATGTATCATCTGGTCAAACGACCGTTGGAAGAACGACGCGTAGACCGCGAAGTACGGCTTCATGCCGCCCGCCGCCAGCCCTGCTGCCATCGTGACGGCATGTTCCTCCGCAATGCCGACGTCCATCATGCGGCGCGGAAAACGCTCCGCAAAGTACGACAAGCCCGTACCCGACGGCATAGCGGCGGTAATCGCGACGATTTTTTCATCCGTTTTCGCCATTTCGGACAGCGTTTCCGCCATTACCTGCCCATAGGACGGCAGCGTTCCCTTCTTGCGCGCCGTACCGGTTTCCACGTAGAACGGCGGCGTGCCGTGGAAGCGCTCCGGCTTGTCCTCCGCTGCGCTGTATCCATATCCTTTTTTTGTGAGCACATGCACGACAACCGGCTCATCCAACTGTTTGACGGCCTCCAATGTGTGCTCCAGTGCCTTGAGGTCATGCCCGTTAATCGGGCCGAAATAATGGAAGCCAAGGCTATTGAAGAATCCCTCTTGATTTTCGCGCACGAACATAGACTTGACGCTCTTTTTTGCCCACGATAAAAAGTGCTGAAGCGGTTTTCCGACTACGGGCAGGCAGGACAAGCCTTTGCGGATGACCCGCTTCGTGCTTGTCCACCCGCTGGAGACGCGTAAATCCGTCAGGTGCTGCGAAAGCGCCCCCACGTTCGGCGCAATCGACATTTCGTTGTCATTCAGAATGACAATCATACGCGTATGACTGTCACCCGCGTCGTTGAGCGCCTCATAGCACATGCCGCCGGTCATTGCGCCATCGCCCACCAGCGCCAGCACATGGTGATGCTGCCCCTGCAAATCGCGGGCGCGCGCCAGCCCCAGCGCTGCGGACAGCGCGGTAGAGGCATGACCCGTCTCGAACACATCATATTCGCTTTCGGAGCGCTTCGGAAAGCCGGACATGCCGCCGAAGGAGCGCAGGGTACAGAACGTGCGGTAGCGCCCCGTCAGCAGCTTATGGACATAACTTTGATGTCCCACATCAAAGACGATTTTGTCCTCCGGCATGTTGAACACGCGGTGAATCGCCATCGTTAATTCTACCACGCCCAGATTGCTCGCCAAATGCCCGCCGCGCTTGGAAATGGTCGTGACCAGTTCTGTGCGAATCTGCGCGGCAAGATCGTTCATCTCCGCATAGGACAAACCTTTAATGTCCTGCGGCGACTTGATATCCTCCAATCGCAAGCATTTTCCCTCCTTCATGGATTTTGCATTTGTGTTGATTGATGCTATTTCTCAGATAAGAATGCGCAAGCGGATGGCGCAGGCGAATGCAGGAAATAGTATTAGAATTTGCTGCCCTTGCTCCCCTTTGCGCCCTTCGTGCCGCCGAGCGAAACACCCTTCAAAATGTCGGAGGAATAAGCATAATTGCGCATGTTGCGGTCTTCGTTCGCCTTGCGCGCGCAGTCCACCATGCGGTCAATCAGCTGCGAATACTTCACGCCCTTGTTCTCCCACAGGTAGAATGCCAGCGAGCCGGGAATCGTGTTGATTTCAGTGATGTATACCTGCTCGGACGCGCGGTCAAACATGTAATCGATGCGCACAACGCCCTTGCAGTCCAGCATCCGGAAAATATCGCAGGACATGGCCTGAATCTTATCGCGCAGGCTGTCCTCAATCGGCGCGGGCAGCACACGGTGCAGGCTCGCCATGCCCTTCGAGCCGCCATTGGCAAGATACTTCTCCTTGAAATCGAGGAACTGCTGACCCGACAGCGGCATCTCAATCGGGCTGGCTTCCACGTCGCCATCGTAGCCCAGTACGGAGCAGTTCAGCTCAATCGGGTGATCCAGCCCCTTCTCAACCAGCACGCGGCGGTCATACTCAAACGCCAGTTCAAGGCTGTCCGTCAGCCCTTCGCGGTCATCCGCACGGCTGACACCGATAGACGAGCCGAGGTTCGCGGGCTTGACGAACACCGGATAGCCCAGTTCCTTCTCCACCTTGTCCAGCACGGCGTTTTTGTCCTGCTGATACATGGCGCGCGTGAACCAGCAGTCCGGCAGACACGGCAGCGTCCCCGCGCCGCGGAAGAACTGCTTCATCATGATTTTGTCCATGCCGATGGCGCTGCCTGCCACGCCCGTGGACGTGTACGGCAGATTTGCCAGTTCCAGCATTCCCTGCAGCGTGCCGTCCTCGCCGTTCAGCCCGTGCATGACGATGACGCAGACTTCCAGCCGCGCCACCACGACCTGCGAGGGATGCCCGAACAGCCCCTTGCCGGGACGGTTCGCCAGCAGCGCGCCCGAACCCGCCGTCACGTCCAGCGCAACGGCTTCGATGCCCGCTTTGTTCGGGTCAAAGGGCGTGTACGTCTCGATGCGGCGGAGCGCATTTCCCGTATACCAGACGCCGTTTTCGCCGATATACACCGGGATGACGTCGTACTTCTCGCTGTCCACATGGTTCATCAGCTGCACCGCGCTGATGATGGACACCTCGCGCTCACAGCTGCGAGAACCGAAAATCACACCAAGCTGAACCTTTGCCATAACAAAAATCTCCTTGCCTTTACGGAATCTCTGATTGATTCGGCAGAGCTTCCTTACGTTTCAGAATAGTGATCCGGAAGATCGTTTTCAAACATTGCAATGTCGCCGGGACGCCCAATCTGCCGCAGGAGCGCCGTCGCTTCGTCGAGGCTGGCAACGACGTGCAGATTTCCCTGCGGGAAGCCCGCTGCGAGCAGCCCTTCAGCAATCGGCTGTGTGTGCTTCTTGCCCACGAGAATGGCGATATCCGCATTGCCGCAGATTTTCCGCCCAAATTCGCGGTTGAACGCCGCTTCCTGTCCGCCCAATTCGACCATACCGGGGGTAATGATGATGCGCCGCGCTTGGAACGCCCCCAGTACCTTCACCGCTGCTTCCGCGCCCTTCGGGTTGGAATTGAACGCATCGTCAATGATGGTGATGCCTGGCGACGGAATCAGCTGCAAGCGGTGCTCCACCGGCTGCAGTTTACTGATGCCGCGTGCTACTTGCCGCATGGTCAGCCCCAGATGGAGCGCAACCGTCGCGGCAAGCAGGATGTTCTGGATGTTGTGTTCCCCCAGCAGGCGCGTTTCGCACGCAATTTCCTCCGCAGACGTATGCAGAACGAATCGGCTGCCCATCGAGGACACCGTCACATCCGTTGCCCACACGTCCGCGTCCGGGCTGTAATGCAGGCAGCAGAGGCGCTTTTCTTTCTCCGTTCGGTCATAGAGTTCGCGGCAGATTGCGCCGTCATCCGGGAAAAAGCAGCAGCCATCCGCCGGAACAGCGTCCATCAATTCATATTTCGTATTTTTGATGCGTTCCAAGGTATGGAAGGTGTCCAAATGCTGCGGGCCGACGCTCGTCAGCACGCCGTAACGCGGATGCACCAGTCGGCACAGTTCCTTGATATCCCCGACATGCCGTGCGCCCATTTCCGCCACAAACACCTGCGTCGCAGGCGTTAGGCGCTCACGGATGATTTTCGTCACGCCCATTGGCGTATTGAAGCTGCTCGGCGTAATCAGTGTCTGATACTTCTCCTGCAAAATTGTGCCGAGAATGAACTTGACGCTCGTCTTGCCGTAGCTGCCGGTAATGCCGATTTTGATGATGTCCGGGCGCGCCGCCAGTTTCTTCTGCGCGTCGCGGAAATACATTTCGTTCACGAGCTTCTCAATCGGCCACGCCAGCAATCCGCCCAGCGCCACCCAGAGCGGCAGCAGCAGCGGCAGCAGCCCGCAGAAGTACACTTTTGTCAGCAGCGCAATCGGCGTGCAGAGCAGCGTGTAGACAACGCCCATGACAATGTACGTCCGCTTGACGCGCATCGTGACGACAAACGGCTTTTTCGCCTTCTTCTGCTGGAAAATCGACCGGCACCACCAGCCGCCCGCGACCGCCAGCGCCGCATTCACCAGCGCCAGCAGAATTTTGCCGACGCTCATGTCCAGCATCCGGTCAATGCTCCGGTATGCCAAATACAGCAGCGTCAAGTACGCCGCCAGCGTGACGCCGGGCAGCAGCGCGCGCTTCCAATTGCGCCGCAGTGTCCGGAAATAGCCGGGAAATTGGTAGCTTTCCAGCTGGAAATCATGCATCAGGCTCCGTTGTGCCAGCAGCATTGCCAAGGCGGTTGCCAGCGCCGGAAGCCATTTCAGAAAGTTAATCACCTGATTCACTCCTGCCCCATCCAAATCAGTTTAGCAGAAACTGACGCACAATCGTCTGAAAGCGCGCCGCCTGCTCCAGATATGCGAAATGCGTGCCGCCTTCCAGCACCACCAAACCGCTGTCGGCAATTTCCTTTTCCATCTGCTGCCCCATCCACAGCGGCGTTTCCGTGTCGCGGTCGCCCCAGATGAGCAGCGTCGGGTTCTTGATATGCGAAAGCAGCGCACTCTGGTCATAACCCACGACCTTGACGAACGTCTTGCGCATTTCCGGCGACAGGGCGGCATAATCCCGCGAGCCGTACTTCTGCACGAGATTCTCCTGCCACTTGTCCGGCAGGCTGCCGAAGAGGTGCGTCTTTTTCGCTACACCGACGAGCTTTTTCAGCCGCTGATACCGCTGCGACTTTTTGCTCTTTTCGCTGGATAGCTTCGGCCGTATGCCCGCCGCGCCTGTCAGAATCAGCTTCTCAAAACGCTCCGGATGGTCGGCGGCGAGCTCAATCGCCACGCGTCCGCCGAAGGAATGCGCAATCACGCTGCACGGCAGGAAGTCCAGCTTCATCAGCAGTTCCAGCAGATTCGCGGCGAAATCCGGCACACCCCACGGCTGCGGCGGAAATCCGCTTTCGCCATGCGCCGGAAAATCCACCCGAAGCACGGTCATGTCCGGCGTGAGCGCATCGCTAATCCCCGCCATCAGCTTTTCCGAGCAGCCCCAGCCATGCAGCAGCACCACTTTTCTTTCGCCGTGGCCGCTGATTTCATAATGGACGCGGACGCCCTGAAGCGTCATTTCCACAAAACGCATCTCCTTTTCAGCCGTCGATTCGCCAAATGTATCGGCACTTGACGGCGCTGATTTCCCAGCGGTCGCGGATTTCCTGCGGCACAGCCACGGTTCTTTCCAGCGTGCAGCCCAGCCCCAGGCACGTCTTGCGGCTCGCCCAGTTATCCGGGTCAGTCGTGATGACGACGCTGCTTTTGCCATGCAGGGCAATCAGCGGACGCAAGAGCGCACAGGCGCGGCGCGCGTAGTGATTGCCGCGATACGGCGGGTCAACATGATAGCCAATATGCCCGAAATAGTACACACAGGGGCTTTCCCCCATCCGCAGGGAGATGCGTCCAACTTCCCGGTGCGTCCCGTGCGGCACAATCATATAGTCATACACGCGGCCGAATCCCATTTCTTTTTCCGGCGGATAGAGCCGCAAGGGCAGCAAGTCAATCACGCCATCGGAAAACTCAGCACGCACTCTGCGAAACAGCATCCTTACACATCCTGTATCTGCACCTGCGGAAGCAGGGCAGCAAAATCATCGGGGCGAATCAGCTGCGTCCCCTCGGTCATTACCGACGCACAGCCCGCCGCCGCGCCATACGCCAGCGCGTGGCGGACGTCCCCTGTTTTCTCCAAGCCAGCCATCACACCGCCGACCATTGCGTCGCCCGCGCCAACGGTGGACTGCACCCGCACCGGAATCGCCGGGGCAAACATGGCGCCGCTTTCCGACACCCACAACGCACCCTCTCCGCCGAGGCTCACGAGCACATTCTGCGCGCCCATCTCAAGCAGCTCCAGCGCCGCCTGATGCACATACGCCATCGTCGGCAGCGGACGGTTCATGGCGGCTTGCAGTTCACTTCGGTTCGGCTTGACGAGGAACGGACGCGCTGCCAGCCCTGCCATCAGCGCCGCGCCGCTCACATCCAGCACAAACAGACGCTCCGGCAGGGAGAGCATCAGGTCGCGGTAATACTCCGGCGGACATTCCGGCGGCAGCGACCCTGTCAGGACGACATACTGCCCCGCAACTGTCTTTTCCGCCAGCAAGTCCGAAAACGCCCGCTGATTCGCCGCGTTGACCGGTGCGCCGGGTTCGTTCAGCTCCGTCACGCCCGTGCCGTCCTGCGGGACAATCTTCATGTTCGTGCGCACGTCGCCGTCCACGGGCAGGAAAACATGCGTCACCTGCTCGCCGTCCAGCTTGCGGCGAACCGCGTCGATGCCGTTTTTGCCCGCACAGCCGAGGACGCAGGACGCAATGCCCAGCCGGCGCGCAGTAATGGCGACATTGATGCCCTTGCCGCCCACATCCTGCCGTGTGGACAGGACACGGTTCACATCGCCCGCCGTGAAGGAACGGAGCGACACCGTGCGGTCAAACGAGGGATTCAGGCACACACAAGCCAGCATGGGCAAACCTCCCCATCATCAGCAGTCCATCCCATTATATCATGATTCCCCGCATGATGCAACCTGACGCGGAAAGAAAAAGGCTGCCCCGTATTCGCTCGGAGCAGCCAAATGGACTCATTCCTTAATGCAGTAGGCATTCAGCGCGTTCTGCATCGTGATCTGTGCAAACGCTTCCAGCGGAATTTCACGCAGGGCGGCAATTTTCTCCGCCACATAGCGCACGTTCGTCGGCTCATTTCGGCGGCCGCGGACGGGTTCGGGCGAAAGGTACGGGCTGTCCGTCTCAATCAGGATGCGGTCAAGCGGCACATTCACCGCGGCTTCCTGCAATTTCGGCGCTTTCTTGAAGGTCACAGGCCCCGCAAAGCTGATGAAGTACCCCAGTTTCAGGTACTCCTTCGCAATCTCCCAGCTGCCGGAAAAGCAGTGGATGATGCCGCCGGTTAAATGCTTCTTGTGGCGCTTCATAATGTCCAGCATGTCCTGATGCGCGTCCCGGATGTGATATGCCACGGGCAGCGACAATTCCCACGCCAGTTCCATCTGCGCCTCGCAGACCGTCATCTGCGTTTCGCGCGGCGACAGGTCATAGTAGTAATCCAGCCCGATTTCGCCAATGGCGACGACTTTCTCTTCCTTCGACCAGTCCGCCAAGCGCTGCAAATCATCCTCCACGAAACCTTTCGCCTCGTGCGGATGGATGCCGATGGCGGCATAGCAGCCCGGATGTACCGCTGCGAAATCCGCGCTGTGCCGGGAGGTCGCCATGTCCGAGCCAATCACGGCGTACCGGGTGACACCTGCTTCCGCCATGCGGGTCAGGACGTCCTCCCGGTCGTCGTCGAACTTTGGCTCATCGACATGGCAATGAGAGTCAAACAGCGCCATCATCCGATGATTGCACCGTCCTCCACACCCTCGCCGACGCTCATCAGGCGCAGATTATCCTCGTCATCGACGGCGGAGAGAATCATGCCCTGACTTTCGATGCCCGCAATCTTGCGCGGCGCGAGATTCACGACCGCCACGACCTGCTTGCCGACGAGGTCTTCGGGCTTGTAATACTTCGCGATGCCGGAGAGAATCGTGCGTTCGCCGTCCTTGCCGAAGGAGAGGCGGAATTGCAGGAGCTTGTTACTCTTCTCCACCTTCTCGCAGGACAGCACGCGCGCCACCTGCATCTTGCACTTGCAGAAATCATCGAAAGCGATTTCCGCCGGGAAATCAGGCGTTTCGTGCTTCTTTTCCGCCTTCTTTTCGGGCTTGGCGGCAGGCTTCTTTTCTTCCTTCTTCGGCTCTTCGGCAGGTGCGTCGCGTTCGATTTCCTTCTGGATGTCCAGACGCGGGAACAGCGCCGCGCCCTTATGCACCGTCAAGCCTTCCGGCAGCACGGCAAACGGCTTGCAGACGGAATCCCACGTCTTGAGCGCGTCGTCGGTCACGCCCAGCTGCTCGAAGATGCGTTCCGGCGTGCGCGGCATGACGAAGCCGATCATCACGGCGACGCGGCGGACGCACTCTGCCAGCGTGTACAGCACCGTCTTCAGCCGCGGCTGACCCTCTTCGCTGCGGCCCAGCACCCACGGCTGCGTCATGTCGATATACTTGTTGCAATCGCTGATGAGCTTCCATGTTTCCACCAGCGCGTTGGAGAACTGGAAGGCGTTGACGTAGTTCTCCACCTTGCCGGAGAGCTGCTTCGCCTCGTCCCAGATGGGCTTGTCGACAGCTTCATCCACCGCGTCGATGGCGGGAACCGTGCCGCCAAAGTACTTCTCAATCATCGCGACCGTGCGGGAGACGAGGTTGCCAAGGTCATTCGCAAGGTCGGAATTGATGCGCGTCAGCATAGCTTTGAGCGTGAACTCGCCGTCCGAGCCGAAGGGCATTTCGCGCATGAGGAAATAGCGCACCGCGTCGGAGGAATAGCGGTTGCACAGCACGACCGGGTCAACGACGTTGCCGACGCTCTTGCCCATCTTCTTGCCATTGATGACCAGCCAGCCATGACCGAACACCTGCTTGGGCAGCGGCAGCCCCAGCGCGTGGAGCATAATCGGCCAGATAATGGTATGGAAGCGGACAATTTCCTTGCCGACCAGGTGGACATCAGCCGGCCAGTACTTCTGGAACAGCGCGTCATTGTCCGTGCCGTAGCCCAGCGCGGAAATGTAATTGCTCAGCGCGTCAATCCAGACATACACCGTGTGCTTCTCGTCGAACGTGACCGGGATGCCCCACTTGATGGACGTGCGGCTGACGCACAGGTCTTCCAGCCCCGGACGGAGGAAGTTGTTCAGCATCTCGTTGGCGCGGCTGGCGGGCTGGATGAAGTCCGGATGCTCCTCGATGTACTGAATCAGCCATTCGGCGTACTTCTGCAGACGGAAGAAGTAGGACTCTTCACGCGTCTTTTCCACCGGGCGGCCGCAGTCCGGGCAGCAGCCGTCCTTGAGCTGCAATTCCGTCCAGAAGGATTCGCAGGGCGTGCAGTACCATCCCTCGTATTCAGACTTGTAGATGTCGCCCTGATCGTACAGCTGCTTGAAAATTTTCTGCACGCACTTGACGTGGCGGTCATCGGTCGTGCGGATGAAGTCGCTGTAATCAATGTCCATCAGCTTCCACAGATCCTTGATGCCCGCGACAATCTTGTCCACATACTCCTTCGGCGTGACGCCCTGTTCCTTTGCCTTGCGCTCAATCTTCTGGCCATGCTCGTCCGTGCCGGTCAGGAAATAGACGTCATAGCCCGTCAGCTTCTTGAAGCGCGCCATCGAGTCCGCCGCCGTGGAGCAGTAGGCGTGACCGATGTGCAGGTTGCTGCTGGGGTAGTAAATGGGCGTGGTGATGTAAAACGGCTTCTTGCACGATTCACACATGAGTTCATTCCTCCAATTGCTGTTTGAGAGAAACGATAAAAAACCGCCCCTCCCGCATTTTTTGCCGAGGGGCGGAGAATTTTCCGCGTTGCCACCCTGATTTATCACTCATCCTGCGGATAACGGCGCGACCCGCCGCACCCTACTTCACCCCAAAGGCGTTCAGGCGCGTGATGCTCCGGAGCCATGTTCCCGCGGATGTCCCGGCTGCTTCTCACCTGCCGCAGCTCTCTTTGCGCATTCATCCACGGTACTCTTTCCATCATTGCAGAGGATATTATAGCGTCATTTGGGCATGGTTGTCAAGGGCAAATTTCAGCTGTGCTGCTGATACCAAGTGTAGTCGTATCCGTAATCGCCCTGCTGATTTCTGGCGGACAGCGTAAAGCGCACGACGGCGTTCTGCCGCAAGGTCATTTGCAGCGTGCATTCGCCGTTTTCCGCCGCAAGCACCGCCGTATCCGCCGCCGGCTGACCCGCCTGACGCAAAAGACGCAGCTGATTTGCCGTCAGCGAACGCGGTTCGCCCAAATCATGCCATGCTTTCAGCGGATTGCACGTCACTTCATCCACCGTCTCCGTCGTCAGCGTCTGTTCGCCGCCCGCAGGCAGGGCAATCGTCACGGTCAGCTCGTCGCGGTCGGTACGGCAGAGATTCCACAGCACGCCTTCATACGAGCCGTCGTCCTTGCGGACAATCACGCTGTGTTCATCGCGGTGCACCGGCGTTCCATGCAGATGGGAGAAGAACGCGAAGCTCCACAGTGTCGGCTTGGCAATCTGCCCGTTGGCAATCAAGCCGAATCCACCATGGAAGGGCATCGGCGGCACGCCCTGCTCCTCGAACACATCCCCGAACGTCCAGTAGGAATACGACGCCGCCACGTCGCCCATCCGCGCCAGCACACCCGCCATGTACGCCGCATTCAGGTTCGTGTCATGAATCGGGCAGAACGGGTTGTACGACGTGTTGAACTCGGTGATGTGCATCTCCATCCCGCGGTATTCCGGGAAACTGTCGATAATGTCGCGCGTCTCCTGCATTTCAGCGAGAAGGCTGTCCACCGTACGCATTGTGTGATAGAGATAGCGCCCGCGGTGTTCCGGCGTTTCGCCCATGTAGGCGTGGCGCGACACGAACTCCAGCGGCAGCTGATTCTCCTTGCAGAATCGCAGGAAATTGCGCACCCAGTCCTGCGATGTCGCGCCGCCGCAGATCGCCGGGCCGCCGACGCGCATGTCCGGCAGCACTTCCTTAACTGCCTTCGCCGTCACCGCATACAGGTGATGATACTTCTCTTCATCCGCATTTTCCCAGAAACCCGACAGGTTCGGCTCGTTCCACACTTCACACGGCCAAGTGGACACTTCGTCTTTCCCGTAGCGCTCCGCCAAATGTGCAAGCGTCGCCTGAACCATCGCCGTCCACTTTGCGTCGTCCTGCGGCGGCGTAACGTTGCCCTTCCAATAGAAGATGGTCTGCGTGCCGCTCGCCATTTTTTCCGGCATGAAGCCCAATTCAAGGAACGGCTTCAAGCCCTGTGCGCGGTAATCATCCATCACGCGGTCAAGGTAGGTGAAATTGTAGCCCTCGTGCCAATTTCCTTCCACATCCTGATACGGCTGGTAAATCGCCATATCGTCGCTGAACAGCCCGTGACCGCGGATGTGCGTAAACGCGCATTCCGCCTGCGCCATTGCCAGCTGCTGCTGATACTCCTGCTGGAGCGCCAGCCCCATGCGTCCCGTGCCGATGCAGAACGCGGTGTTGTTGTTGAACTTCGCCTGACTATCCGTCGCTATGCGGATGGAATCCTGCTTCATCGTCTTCGTCTCCTTTATAATCCTGATTTTGCCCAGTCGAATACGAGCACTTGATCATGCGGCAGCGTCGCCTGACAGGTATCAATCTGCTCATACGGCGCGATATTGACCGGTTCCGCCGCGCGGAGGTTGCCATCCGTCAAGGCGTTGAAGAAGTCGTCGAACATCCAGCGGTCATAGAGCGCCTCCCGGTGCGGACAGAGGACTTTCTCAAACGGCAGCTGCTGAATGCCGCGCATGTTGCTGCGGTACTCCCGAAGCCCAAGCGCCTGCGGGAAGAAGAGCCATGTGCAGGGGTTCCAGTCGTCGCCGGACAGCAGCAGCTTCCGCTCCGGCACATACACCACCGCCGAACCGGGCGTGTGCCCCGGCGCTTCGATGATTTCCGCTGTTAATCCGCCCAAGTCAATCACACCGGGCTTCATCACCTTCGGCAGTGGAATTTCGCCCGCGAGAAACGTTTTTTCATCCACCGGCAGGTTCTTCCCGATTGCCTGCGTCAGCACCCGACGGCGCATCTTGTCGTCCGTGAACATGCGCCAGTCCGCCATATCCGCTTCCAGCATGTACGTTTTCGGGAAGCAGCGTGCCCCCATCGCGTGGTCATGGTGGTTGTGCGTCAGGAACACCGTCAGCGGTAAATCCGTCATGTGGCGCATGAAGTCCGCCACATCCTCAATGCCATAGCCCGTGTCAACCAGCATGGCGGCGTTTTCGCCCTCCAGCAGCGTCATGCAGACGCCCATGCAGTCCACAATATGCCACACTCCCGGCATCACCGCGTGAACCGTAAAGGCCATTTTCGGCTCATCCTTTCCATCTTGCCGCCTAAAAAAACGGCGTTTTTTGCACAATTCGACGCACAGTTGTGTTTTTCCTGTCACCCAGTCAACTTTTCGCCAAATTTCTTCCCCTTTTCTGGTTTTGGGTTGTGCAAGTCGGCGAAATATGCTATACTTTTAGTAAAATACGTTACAGGAGGTATCCTGTTTATGGCAAATCAATGGCTTTCGTGGCTTCCGTTTTTACCGGCTGATGTTCCCGCCGATTTTGCATCCCCACGCGAAGTCGCCGCGTTCGAGCTTGCGCAGGCACTGCCGGCGCTCTCCCCGAACCTGCACGTTTCGCTTGCCGAGGATGATTCGCTGGGCGAAGGGTTCCATGCCGTGCGCAAAGGCGACGCCGTGACGATTTTCGGTGGCAAAACCGGGCTGCTGTATGGCGCTTACTGGCTGCTGATGGCGCTCGCGTCGGGTTCGGCATTGCCGGAGGATCATTCCTCTGCGCCGCAGTACGCGCTGCGCATGATTAACTGCTGGGACAACGCCGACGGCAACGTCGAGCGCGGATATTCTGGGCGCAGTCTGTTCTTCCAGGGCGGCAAGCTGGCCTACGACCCCGCGCAGATGCGGCAGCTGGGGCGTATGATGGCGTCCGTCGGGCTGAACGTGCTGTGCATCAACAACGTCAACGTGCACGACCCGGCGCAGCTGCTGATTGAGGACGATCTGCCGGATCTGGCGAAGCTGGCGGCGATTTTCCGCCCGTTCGGCGTGCGGCTGATGGTTTCCATCGACTATTCACAGCCGATGCGCCACGGCATCCCGACGGCTGATCCGCTGGATGAACGCGTGCAGGCGTGGTGGAAGCATCAGGCGGAAGTGGTGTACGCAGCGATTCCCGATCTGGCGGGCTTCCTCGTCAAAGCGGACAGCGAACATCGTCCGGGGCCGTTCACCTACGGGCGCAATCACGCGGAAGGCGCTAACATGCTGGCGCGGGCGCTCAAACCGTTCGGCGGAATGCTGGTCTGGCGCTGTTTCGTCTACAACTGTCAGCAGGACTGGCGCGACGAAAAGACCGACCGTCCGAAGGCAGCATATGAGCATTACGTTTATCTGGATGGGCAGTTCGACGACAACGTGATTCTGCAGGTCAAGAACGGGCCGTTCGACTTCCAAGTCCGCGAACCGATTTCCCCGACCCTGCTGGCAATGCCCAAAACGAAGCTGGCGCTGGAATGGCAGCTGGCGCAGGAGTACACCGGTCAGCAGATTGACATTTTCGCCATGCCGGTAATGTGGCAGGAGCTCTTTGCGGACATGCCGCGCAACAGCATTATGGCGATGGCGGCGGTGTCGAACCTCGGCAATGACGCGTGCATGACCGGGCATCCCTTCGCGGCGCTGAATTTCTTTGCATATGGCGCGCTGGCGTGGGATCCCGATGCCTGCCAGCCGGACGATATCATCCACCGCTGGATTCGCCTCACCTATCGTTTTGCGCCGGATGATGAGAACGCGCTGGCGGACGTGCTGCTCGGCAGCCGCCACGCTTATGAGCAGTACACCGCGCCGCTGGGCATCTGCTGGATGGTCACGCCGAACCAGCACTACGGGCCGAGTCCCGACGGATACGAGTATCAGGCGTGGGGCACTTACCACAAGGCCGACCGCAACGCCATCGGCATCGACCGCACGGCTGACGGCACGGGCTATGTCCTGCAATACCCGGAAGCACTGCGCCGCCGCTTTGAATCGACGCAGACCTGCCCGGACGAGCTGCTGCTCTTCTTCCACCGCTTGCCGTACACCTTCAAGATGCGCGACGGGCGGACGCTGATCCAGCGAATTTACGACGACCATTTTGAGGGCTATGAATGGGTGGAGCGCGCCGCGAGCATCCTGAAAGCGCTGCCGCTGCCCGATTTTGACCGTGCTTTAGTAGATGAGCGCATCGGGCGGCAGCTGCACAACGCCCGTGAATGGCGCGACATCATCAACACGTTCTTCCACCGTCTTTCCGGCATTGAGGATGTTCACGAGCGGAAAATCTATCGCTGAGGAGGCTTTTCATGGCGGACACAAGCCAGCCGCATTCATCCCGCTGCCCGGCTTGGCTGCGTGAGGGCGGGCTGTACCTGATTGTCTCCGGCGTCGTGACAGTGCTGAAATATGTGCTGCTGCTCTTTCTGCCGCGTGCATTCGCTTTTCTGCCAATGCGCGACTTCGGCTGGCCCGGCATCGAAATGACGCTGCTGGGCGAAACCTTCCGCTGGAACATCTTCGGCTACGACACGGCGCATGGCGGTCTTCCTTACCTGTGCGCGTACATGACGGCGATGGTGCTTGGCGAATGCGTGAACTTTCCGCTTCAGCGCAAGTACGTTTTCCGCGCCAAAGGGCATCTCGCGCGGCAGTTGCTGCTGTATGCGCTTGCGTTCATCGTGATTACCTGCCTGGTAAACTCGATTAACTGCGTCTGGGTCGCGGTAGCGGCGAAGTTCGTGCCGGATTGGGTGTACACGCTCGGCACGCTCTTCTTCAACGGCACAATTTCCGCGGTGGTGTTTTTCTTCGTCAACAAACGCATTTTCCCACAGGCATAAAAATGGGGGCTGTCCATCGCGGGCAGTCCCCTTTCTTTATGGCGTTTGTTCAATGCGGATGACCTGCTGATGCCCGAAATAGTTTGCCAGCGCCTGATTCACCCAGTAACCCGACTGCCCCTCATCCGCCAGCCCCAGCGGGTTCAGGAACGCCGGGCAGACCGCAACATCCGGGATTTCGCAAATCTCGCCGGGCTGACGCAGCGTTTGGAGGATTTCGGTGTACTGCTGATGATACGTCTGCGCCTCGCCGCTGATGAGCGCTTTCGCCGCTGCAACGCTCGTCGGACTTGCACCCGCCGTCGGATGCGCGGACGGCAGCGTCAGCACCAGCGCAAGCGACAATATGGCGACGATTCCGGCGGAATGACGCGTCAGGTACGAAAGCGCCGCGTCGATTTTCGTGCCGATTCGGCTGTTCCGCAGCCAGCCGATCCAGAGGAACGTCCAGCAAAGCAGCAGCCAGCCATACGCATAGTAGTAGATGTCGATTTGCCGCCCCGGCCCGACATTCGCCATTGCAAAAAGCGACGGCGTCATTTGCGCCGAAAAGATAGCATACGCCAGCGCGCTTTTCAGCAGCGGAAAGCGGAATTTCAGCCCACACTGCCCGACGAAATCCCACATCAGCAGGGCAAAAAACGCAATAGCAATTCCCTGCGGCCAGCCAAACCAGCCCGACACGCGCACCCACGCCCGGTCGAAGGAGTAGAGAATCGCGGGAACCGCATCCATCGAGCGCGGGATGGTCGCTGCACGGACGCGGTTGCCGGGCGCGGCGGCGTTGATAGCGAACGCAGTCAGCAGCACGGTCATGACGAGCAATGTCTGCCGCCAAGCGGGGTTTTTCCGCACAAGCAGCGCAAGAAGCAGGAGCATCAGCAGAATCAGCGTAACGAGGATGGTCGTGTAGTTGCCGCCGCCGATAAAGAACGCAAGCAACATGCACCATGCAGTCCGCCCGGCGCGGCACTTTCCGTCGGTGCAAATCCGCAGGGTGCCCGTCAGCAGCATCAGCGAAAGCGCGTAATAGAGTGTGTAGTAGCATCCGCCGTTGAACCAGTAGAACGTCTGGTTCAAATCCGGCACAAGCTGGATGCTCAGCGTCATGAGCGCCAAGAAAATCAGCACAACCATTGTGCGCGGCGCGTGGAGCATCTTCCCCAGCTGACGCAGGAGCATCCCAGTGCCAAGCAGCAGCGGCAGGAGCGTCAGGGCGGTCGTCAGCCAATAGGCATTGTCGGAAAACACGCCTGGCTGAAGCGTGAACAGCACCACCGCGCTGAACGACCCCTGCCAGCGCGCGTAGGTGCTCCGGACGTAGGCGGCAATAGCTGCGACAGCCTCCGGCAGCCCCTGTCCTGTGTCGATGATCTTGCGCAACACCGCGCCGTAGGTGTAGTCGTCCGCGCGCGGGTGATTGTAGAACGCGACCGCCATTACCGGCAGCAGCGACAGCACAAACAAAACCGCGAGAATGATGGCAATCCGCTGAAGTGCGCGCGCATTCCGCATGAGCATTTCTCCTTTTCCGACAAAAATCGCCGCAGTTTGTGATGCACTGCGGCGATTTTGCTGATTATTCTCCCGTCAGCGATGGGACGGGTGTCGTATTCGGTTCAGGTGTGGGCAGTTCCGGCGCGGTCGTAGCTGCCGGCGCACTGCCGCCTGCAATCAGCCGCGTCAGGTTGTCCGATGCCGTCGTCAGCAGCCGCACAGCGCGCATGGTATCCATGCGCGTCACGTCCTCCGCGCCTTGCGTCGGCAGGGTCAGGGCGTTCCAGCGGCTCGTTGTGCGCAGTGCCATCTTCACGCCGACGTCCGCTTCCGCCATGTGCAGCGCGGCAATCACGCGCAGCTGAATCGGCGCGCCTTCCCTGCTTTCGGTGCTGTACTGGAGGGAAAGTTCCGCCGTAATCGGCTCAAACGTCACCAAATCCGCTGCTTCCGCACCGTCAGTGTCCGGCTCGATGGTCAGCGTCCACGCACTGTCATCATGGCGTGTGCCGTCACTGTCCTGCGTTTCGGAATGCTGGCTGGTCAGGGCGAATTTCGCCTGCAGCGTCTTTGCGTCCGTTACGAACGCGGCGGGTACGCTGCTGATGCTGCCCGTAATTGCGTTCTGGTTGCCGTCCGCCGACGCCATGCTGAATGTCAGCGTCTGCGTCGCGCTGTTCAGCACAAGCGCAGTCGTGCTGCCCTCCTGCCGGAAGGTCAGCGTCGTGTAGCCCCACGCATTCTGCGGCAGAGGCAGCGCCACCGCCACGGACAGCGTATCGCCACGCGCGGAGAACTTGCGTGACAGGCGCAAATCGCCCGACAGCGGCAGGGCGTCAATGCAGGTATCGTAGAAGTAGCCCAGCGCGGGATTGAGATAGGCCGCCTGCTGCTCCTCCGTCATCATCGGGCGCAAAAGCGTCAGCAGCGTCTCGTCATAGAGCGCTTGCTTCCACATCAGCTTCGTTTGTTCTTTCACGTCATCCGCTGGAATCACATAACTGACGCGCATGACAAGCTCGCCGTTTTCAGTCATCGTGTCAGGTTCAGCGGCGTAATCCGCCAGCCACAGCTCCAGTTCGTTCAGATATTCCTCCAGCGCCGGCTGCCACATGCTTTCCCAGAGGATGTCAGGCTGCGCCATCATCTCCGCCAGCACAGAGTAGAACGATGGATTGCTCTTTCCCGATTCCGCCATCGGCATAGACAGTAGTACATCTGGCAGCACATCCGTGCGCAGGTAGAGCGTGTCGCCCACGCGGTACAGCTGCGTCAAGCCTTGCTGGCTGCCGCTGTCATCCTGCGAAAACACCTGATACTGGAAATCGTCGCTGTCCTCCAGATTCAGCAGGCGCACATGCAGCGTCGAAGCCGTCAACGGCAGCAGGAAATCCAGCCACGACGCCGTGCCGGACGCCGTAACCGCAACCGAGCCTCGAATGGGATAATCCTGCACAGCAAACTGCTGGTAGAGCAGTTCCGGGAGCGTATAGTCATCCTCTTTGGCAGCAAGCGCCGTGCCGCCAAGCAGCAGCGCCGCGCAGAGCAGGACAGACAGGATTCGTTTCAGCATGGGTTTACCCTCCTTATCGGGTGTCATTCGATTTCGACGGCGGATTCTGCCGCCTGCCGAATGGTCTGAACGTCCTCATCCGACATTTCGTAGAAGAAGAACGCCGCGTCCTCCGCGCTGAGAACCTGAATCAGCGGGCGGACGATGGCAGTCGCAATTGCGCCACTGAGCTGGCTGCGCAGGTTTTGCAGCGTCTCCGCGCTGAGCGTGGACAGTTCCATCGTCGCCGCGGTGTCCTTCCACAGGGATTCGCTTGCACGCGCCGCATGCAGCGTAATCACGCATTCTTCAGCCGTGCCGTAGCGTTTTTCTTCCTGATAGCCGATTGTCCCGCTGATTTCCGGCGCTTCTGCGTTCCCGGACAGGACGATGTTCGGCGTGATGGTGCGCTTCGTGGCGTAATCTTCGCCCGGCAGCTGCTGCTTGATAGCCACGCTGCCGCTCACGTTGTCGCTGTCATTCTCCAAGCGGTTCGTCAAGTCAAACGTGACCTCGGTCTGCGTCGTCTGTTTGCTCGCCGTCACCTTGTAGGAGCAAGTGCCCTGCATGGTGATTTTGCCGCTGGAAAAGGTCATAATACGCTCAAAATCCAGCGTGTTCTTGTCCGTGCCGCTCTTTGCGGGGGACGTCAGCGTGATTTCATCGCGTGTTTCGCCGCTCTCTCGCTTTGTGCGCCAGACGAGCTTGACCGTGCGCAGCTTGCCGTCCACGCCGCAGACGCCGTTGTACTCCACACGCAGCGGCACTTCGTCCTCTGTGCGGTAAACACGCAGCTTTTGCGTGCCGGAGAAGGTCAGCGACGCAATCAGGTCATGCAAATCGCCTTCCGGGCAGAGGGACAAAAGCGTCTGCTGCATTTCCTCCAGCTTCGACTTGGAGAAGGTATAATCCGTGCAGGCGCGCGCCAGCCCCATGTCCTTGATGGTCGTCTTGACGCTCTTTCGTTTGCCGTACTCCGCGAAAGGCTCCAGAATCGCGTTTGACAGCACCCAGCCGTCGTCAATCCATTTCTCGAACGTACCGTCAACAGCGCGCAGGTCGATGGAATTCGAAGACGTGCCAAGCAGCAGTTCCAGCGCATTCCCGTCCAGCGACGCATAGGAAACGTTCGGCATACAGGAGAACTGCACTGCGTCGCCCTTCTGCGCCATCGTCAGCAGCTCATTGCCATTCATCAGCACGGAAACGCCGCTTTCGCCGTCCGCCGCATACAAATTCAGCGACAGCGGCGCAAGCACACGGTCAAGCATCGCCGTGCGCGTCTCATCAAAAGGCGCATGTGCTTGAAGGCTGATGGACAGCGTAACCGACAGGGGCGTATCCGCCAAATTCCAGTCCGACGCGGCTTGCAGCAGCGGCGCATCTGCCAGTGCACAGGGTGCAAGCATCAGCAGCACCAGCAGGAGCGATATCAGCGAGTGCAGTTTCCGCATGAATCTTCACGTTCCTTTCATTAAGAGTGTGTTTCTAAAATGAGACCGTTGCAGTTTCGAGCAGATTTTCTTGCAATTCAAGGATGAAAACCGAAGGTTTACTGGCGGTAAATCGAGGTTTGAAGACGCGGAAGTGCAAGAAAAGATGCCGAAAATGCTGCCGGGCGAATTTAGAAACACACGCAAGGGCGGGTGATTATTCCGCGCTTTCCGCGAAGGCGCGGAGCATATCTTTTGCTTCGTTCGGGTCTTCAACCAGATTGATAGACGCCCGCAGCTGTGCCGCGCCGCGCATTCCGCTGACGTACCAGCCGACATGCTTGCGCATTTCATTCACCGCCACGCGTTCCGGCTTCCATTGCAGCAGCATGTCATAGTGGCGCAGGGCGGTTTCCACGCGCTCCTGAACGGTCGGCGCGGTCACTTCTTCGCCAGACAGCCGCTGCTTCACCTGACGGAATAGCCACGGATTGCCCAGCGCGCCGCGCCCAATCAGCAGTCCGTCCACACCGCTTTCCTCCAAGTGGCGGGCGGCGTCATCCGCCGTGAAAATGTCGCCGTTGCCAATCACCGGCACATGCACGGCTTCCTTTACCTTGCGCACATACGTCCAGTCCGCGTGACCGCTGTACTGCTGCATCCGCGTCCGACCGTGTACGGCAATTTCGCACACGCCGCAGTCCTCCGCCATTTTCGCCATGTCCACGACGTTGATATGCTCGTCGTCCCAGCCAAGGCGCATCTTCACCGACACAGGCAGATGGCTCGCCTTGCAGACCGCACGGAGGATTTTCTCTGCGTTTTCCGGCGTGCGCATCAGCCCGCTTCCCTCGCCGGATGCAGCGACCTTATGCGCCGGACAGCCCATGTTCACGTCCACGCCGTCGAAGCGCCCCATGGCGGACAGCTCTTCCGCCGCGCGCGCCATCAAATCCGCTTCTTTGCCGAAAATCTGCACAAGCAGTTTGCCCTCGCTGTCCCGGCGTTCAATCAGGGAAACGGTCGCAGGATGGTTGCGCGGCGCGTAGAGGTAGCCCATCGCGCTGACCATCTCCGTCGTCGCTACATCGCAGCCCTGCTCAAAGCACAGGACGCGGAACGGCCAGTCTGTAATGCCTGCCATCGGGGCAAGGCGGATGCTCGTCATGCCTTATCCCCCCGCGGGAAAAGCGCAACGCGCACCGGCGTATCCGCATACGGTGTCAGCGGCAGCGCACGAATGTCGCCCGTCAGTTCCGGCAGCACCGGCACATCCACCGGGGCATTGTTTCCCTTCTTCCACGCAATCGGCGCAAATGGGGCGGTCACGCCGCTTTCGGTCACTTTGCCATTGCCGCACAGCGCATACGTCCAGTCGCCGTCCGCCGAGAGCGCCAACACCTGCGGGCCGCGCGTGAGGTACGTTGCCTGATGATAAGCGCTGCTGTGCCGCATGACGGGCTGTTCCAGCACGGCGACGATTTCGTCCCCGTCGTGCCAAACGCGCTCGATGCCGATGCAGCCGTCCACCAAGCGGTATTCCGCCGTCGGCGCACCGTTGACGAGGATTTCGGACGACGAGGCCCACGCCGGAAGCCGCATGTGGAAAAACGCCTTCTGATCGTTCTTCATGTGCATCTTGATGGCGTAGCGCTCGCCCTGCGCGTCAATAGTCAGCACCATCTTATTGTCGCAGACGGCGTATTTGCCGGGAATGAGCATATTGACCGCGAAGCCGTCCACCCATGCAGTCACGGCGGACTGAATCGCCAGCGCATAGCCGCGCGCAAGGCGTCCGAGTGTCAGCGCGAAACTTCCCTGCTGAGTCTCCTGCGCCGCCAGCGAGTTGACGCGCTGCACCAGCTGCACGCGTGTTTCCTCCACGCACGCCGGCAGCGCATTAAACACCAGCCGTTCCAGCTCATCCCACGCCCAAACCGCATGAGCACCCATACCTGCGCACACGAACGCTTCCGCCCATGCACCCAAGGTATCATTGAAAATGCCCGTGCTGGGATTGCCGCCCGCAAGCATCGGATTTGCGGTCAAGCCGCCGCAGATCGCGCCGTGATAGCGGCTGATTTTCTCCCAGCCCGTTTTTGCGGCGTTCATCTCCGTCGCCGAGCCGTTGAGCCAGCCGCGCGCCAGCGCCGCACGAGCGCCATCCGCCAGAGCCGCCGCATTCGTCGTCAGTGCCAGACGGGTGTAGTAGCCCTCCAAATCGCCGTTTTCCTTCTTCAGGCCGGCGTCCAGTTCTTCAGCTGAAACAGCTTTGCTCACGGGCGTCTGAATCGGGGTCGCGGTCAGGACGCCGCTCCAGTTCATCGTGCTGGCGGACAGAGTGCGGGCAAGTTTGAGCATGGCAGGAATGCCCGTGATGCGGTAGACCTTTTCCAGCAGTTCGAGCAGATCCGCCGGGAACGCGCGGACGTACTCATCCGCCGCAATGTCGTCCCACTGCTTCGCCGCCCACTGGAACCAGCGAAGCAGCACCGTCAAATCTTCCTTCTTCGCTTCCGCTTCATACAGCGCCCACACTGCGCGCAGGACATACACCGAGTCCTCAATCGTCAGCGCAAAGGAGCCATCCTCCCGCTGTGCGGCGGCGGCTTCCCGAATCGCCGTGACGGCGGGCGACTGCATGGCATCCGCCTTCACAAGGCACGCCAGACGGAACGCGCCTTCCAGCAGCAGTGGCTCACGGCGACTCTCCACTTGCGCATACAGACGCGTCAAGGCAGGCAGGTTCACGCGCACCTGACCGGCGCGCAGGGGCTGACTGGTCAGCATCGTCAGCGGCGCTTTATCAAAAACAGGCTTGAGTGGCACAGTTCGTTCCTCCAAATACTATCCTCATTATTATTTACCATCAAACATTATACAGCATTTTCGCGCAAACTGCAATCACTGAATTGTAAAAAAACGCGCACCAGCCGTGTTTTCATACTAATTCGATTCTAAAACATGGCATCGAGCATAGCAGATTTTTCGTTCCGGCAAAGCTGAGTGAAGCGAGGCGTACTGGAGGTACGCGCGAGCGGAACGAAGCAAAGCCGGGGCGAAAAAGATGCTGTGCGAATGACATGGTTTAGATGAGAATTAGTATCATCATGCTGATGCGCATTTTTTCTACAATCAGGTTTCCTCCGTATCCTTCGCGAAAATCCAGATGCTTTCTTCCTTATTCAGTCCGTCGCACGCCATAATCCGCAGGTGAATCGGCATACCGTCGCTGCGCTTGTAATGTTCGTCAATTGTGCCTTCCTTCGCAAGGCGCTCCCGCACAACCTGCGCGCATGTCAGCGACTCAAACTCTTCCTGATCCTCCGGGGCTATATAGAGCCGGATATATTCCAGCATCGCGCGGCGGAACGAGCCGTTGCACTTGTCCAGCATGTCGCGGAAGAAATCTGGAATCAGGATTTTGCGGAAGGAATCCTGCGCAAAGTTGATAAGGTACACCGCAATGTATTCCGGCGCAATGACGCGGATGAACTGGTCTGCATCCTGCTTTTCCTGCATCAGGCGATCCAGCTTTTCGTTCAGTGAGCGCATCCGGCGTTCCTGACCGTTCTGCTGATAATACGCTTCTTTGTCGCGGCGCATAGCATCCTCGGCACGGTTGACGATGTTCTGCACATTCTCTTGCCCCGTGCCTTGCTGCACACCAACGGAAATCTCGTACTCCGCGCCTCGCAGCGTCATGCGCAGTTTTTCCACTGCCAGCAGCACTTCGTCATGCTTGCGGTTGCAGCAGAGGATGACGAACTCGTCCCCGCCGATGCGGTAAATCTGGTCGTTCGGGAAGAAACTCCGCACTGTGCCTGCCACCATGCACAGCATACTGTCGCCTGTCTGATGACCCAAGTGGTTGTTGATTTCGTGCAGCCCAACGACGTCGATGTAAACGCATTCGATGGTATCCGGGTGTTCCTCGTTCAGCAGCGAAACATCCTTCTCAAACTTCATGCGGTTGAACAGCCCCGTCAGTGCGTCGCAGTTGCAGTAATATTCCAATTCACGCTGATAGCGGCGGTCGGCTTCCATGTTCACCATGTCGTCCGTCCGGCGGATGCACAGCAGTGTCCACGGCTCCTGCTGCGTGTAGCCGCGGCTGGTCAGGACAGACAGCTCCACCCAGTTGAAGCGCTTGCCATCAGACAAGCGGAAGCGGAAGTCCATGTGCCGCCGCCCGCTGAATATCTCCGTCTGCAGGTGTGCCAGCGCCACAAACCGCTGGTAGTCGTCCAAATCCTCCGGGTGAATCAGCCGCTGACGCACCAAATCGTTGCTGAAGCGCGAAAACGGCATCTGCGTATCCGGCAGCGGCGGCGTACGCTTGAGCGGCTGGCATTCGCCCGTGTTGAGATTCAGCCGAGCAAGCAGCAGATACGCGCTGTCCAGCGTCGCAATCACATCGCGCTCAATCTCCGGCGTTGTGTTCCACTGTTGACTGGGCACAGCAGGCATCGGCGATACGCCGGAGAAACGCTGAATATCTCGGTAATCCTCCGGCACAATGATGCTCAGCAGGCGCTCGGCATCTTTCACCGGGAGCGGGCGATAGAAATAGTAGCCCTGCCCGTAGATGCAGTTCATCGTTTTGAGCATATCGACCTGTTCCTTCGTCTCCACGCCCTCGGCGATAATCGTCATATTCAGCTTGTGCGCCATATTGACAACGGAATCCACAATTTGGATGCCCTTTTGCCGGTTCTCCACGTTCATCTCGATGAACTTCATGTCCAGCTTCAGCACATCTACGTTCGTATCTTTGAGCATATTGAGCGATGAATAGCCGCTGCCGAAGTCGTCCATCAGCACAGTAAATCCATACTGGTGGAGGCGGTCAATGGCTTCGCGCACGAGATTGCTGTTCTCCGCGAACGCCGTCTCGGTGATTTCCACGCGAATCAGCTCCGATTTGAGGTCATAGCGTCTGACCATCTCGCGGAAGTGCGCAGGAACATCCATTGCCTTCATATCCGTGATGGACACGTTGACCGAAATCGGCACGAAATGCTTTCCGCCGCGAATCCAGCCGCTCATTGTGCGGCAGACGCTCTCCCAAATGTAGCGGTCTAAATCCGTCACCAGCCCGGTTTCTTCCAGCAATGGGATGAAGCTGCTTGGCGACACAAGCCCCATTTCCGGGTGATTCCAGCGGACAAGCGCCTCCATGCTGACGATGTTGCCCGTCAAGCTGTTGCATTTTGGCTGCAGATAGAACGTAAATTCGCCGCGCTGGATGCCGATGCGCACGTCGCTGAGCAGGCGCTGATGTTTTTCCAGCTGCTGCATAATCTGCTCGGAAAAGCGGCAGATGCGGTGATTCAGCTTGCCCCTGACCGCCCCGGACGCAATCTGCGCATTGTTGCACAGCACGCTGATATCGTCGGAGTGCTCATCCACCGGGCAGATGCCCAGCAGCGGCAGAAAGCCGTCAAGCTGCTGATAATCCTCGATGCAGTGGAAAATCAGGTCATATACCGCCTGCGCCCGCTTGTCATCATCCGGCATACACAGGAAAAAGTCATCGCCGCCAAAATACCCGGCGATATAGTCGTTCTCCTTCGCAAGCTGCGCCAGCTGATGCCCGATTGTGTGCAGCAGCTCGTCCCCCTGCACCTGACCATACCAGTTGTTGAAAAGTTTGAAATGCTCTATGTCGATGGACAGCACGCACCAGCCGTTCAGTTTCTTCTCCGTCAACAGCTGCTGCACCTGCCGCAGGAAGTCCAGCCTCTCAGGCAGTCCCGTCAAGGAATTCAGGTTCGACGTCCGACGCACGGAGGTCAGCTGCCGTGCCGACGGCAGGAACTTTTGTTCGCGATTCGTCATACCTGTAAGCCCTCTTCTCTGTATTGTCATAAAAGGCGGTGCCGAACACTTCTGTGCAGCGCCGCACCCTTGCCGGTGAATTCTCTTCACACATTGTTCAATTTATTCTATCATCTTTCGTAAATTTTCGCAATAGCCAGAAACGAGAGCGGCGAACATTTTAGGTGTTTTCCACACTACTTTTCGCCGAATCTTCCATTTTTGATGCTTCTTCCGTGCGTGCGACGTTCTCTGTCACGGAAACGTGGATGTGCCCTTCCGCAATCGCTTTCGCCATGTCGAAATGAATGTTGTCTTTCTTCTCTTCGGCGTTTTCGGGGCGATCCACATAAATCACGCGGACGTCTTCTTTCTCCGCGGCAGTCTTGCTCCACGAGCGAACTGTCCACGCCGCCAGCAGAATCAGGAACGGAATCATGTTGTAATGATAGCGCACCTGCGTTTCCAGCAGCATATGGCTCAGCGCCGTGCCAAGGAAGAAGAGCATACAAATGAGAATCATGGCGTTCGGGGCAAGCCGCCGCCGCCACGCTTCCATTGCGCCCAGTGCTGCGAACAAGAGCACCGCCATGTACATCACGCGCCCAATGGGACGGATACTCTCCAGCAGGCTGCGCAGTTCAGGTGTCAGCGTCCCCTGCTGTTCCGTCCAGAGCAGATTCCAGTCAATGCCGAAATCATCCGTTCGCCACAGGTCGCGGAACTTGTAGACCATCAGGTTCAGCACGTTTTCCGGCTCCGACTGGATGCGCTGCGCCGCCACTTCCATACACGCTTGATGCGCCCCCGTCGCGGACTTCGTAGCGTCATACACCTGCGCGAAGAATTCGCTGTCCGTCTCGTTCCACAAGCCATTCGACTGCGTGTTCAAGCCGACCATAAGGTTATAGCCGGACGCATACAGCCCCGACGCAGGCTGCTCGCCGATGACGTCAGAAATCGCGCGGCTGATGACGCTGCCCGTGACGAGGTAGCACACCAGCACCAGCACAATGCAGACGATTGGCTGGCTCGTGGCGTAGCGCGCGCCCTCCACACGGATTTCGTTCATCGGGTCGCCCGTGACGCACAGCTGCGCCACGCAGTACGCCGCGAGCAGGATGACCGCCATCGGGCGAATTGCGCCCGCAATCGCCAGTACGATACCCAGCAGCGCCATCACGCCCAGCATCCGAGAAGGTCGACGTCGTAGAGGCTGCCCTTTCGACGGTCAAGAATACTCGTCATCATGTCCGCAGCGAGCAGAATCAGCATCGTGAAGGACGGTTCGGTGGCAACCATGTTGCTGAACAGGATGTGCGACGGCCACAGGCTCATCAGCGCCACCGCCACCAGCGCGCCCGTGCGCCCCGCGATTCGCCGTGCGATATGACCCGCCAAGAGGATGGAAATCACACTGCACACAAGGTTTGCGTACAGCGCGTTGCGCACCGACGCGCCGAAAATAGCAAACGTCGGCCACAGAATGAGCATCGGGAAGCCGATGGTGTGCGGGTAGAGCGCGATATAGCGGCGGTCGACCGCTCCTTCGGCGGACATCAGCGTATCATTCAGCAGGTGATTCGCCATGCGGTAGTACGTCTCGAAGTCCGAATCCGGCTCAACAGGGATGTTCCAAATCACCCACAGGCGCAAATACACGCCAACACCCACCAGCACCGCGCCGAACGCAATCATTACGATGTTTTTGGGAAGCGGCTGCATCTTCTGCCCGCACTTGCGCGAAATCCGCCCCAGCAGCAGTGCAAGGAGCGACAGCCCCACCATACTCAGCACCCAGATTCCCTGTCCGAGATATTCCCGCTCCGTCGCGCGCGTCACATATTCGAGGCTGGCACTCAGCGCCAAGCCCATGCACATGATAAACAGCGTCAGTGCGAGATAATCAAGCAGATTCTTCTTGCGGCTCATGGTCTGCTTCCTCCCTGATTGCATTTTCCGCCGTGCGCCGCGCCGGAATCAGCCGCCGCACAAGCACCACGCCTGCCGCCACAACAAGCAGGTCGTGGCAGAGCATAAAGGTATACATCTGTTTATTGTTGTCTGCAAAGCCGTTGCCGATGACCGACAGCGGATATTGCATTACGCCCACGAACATCACGCACAGGAACAGCATCGCCAGCAGCTTTGTCTGCTTCTGCGTCTTTTTGCGGCAAATCAGCGTCAGGCAGAACACGCCCGCCGTGCCGTAGAGCAGCACATACACCCAGAACGCGCGCGCCGCGAAGATGCTGCGCAGATTACACCAGAGGTTCATGCGGTGCAGCGGACGATTGTCGCTGTACAGCGCGTCCGTGTAGGTCATGAACGACGTGCTCAATGTGACGGATTCCTGTGCCGCGCGGTTCATCATTGTCAGCATGTCCTCCGGATGGCGCAGATAGTAGCGCACGAGCGTCATCGTCGTCACATGGTCATAGAATTTCTCCTGTAATTCGTCCGACTCAATGGGATAAACGTACTCGCTGTTCGGATAGTACGCGTGCTTGCCGATGTCCGCCTTCATTTCCGCTGGAATGCCCAGCTCTTCCATGGCTGCGTCCGGGTCGTCGGCAATCATCAGCGCGCCGTAAAACACGCTCTGCCAGATGGTCTGCTTTTCGGACACCCCCTGATTTTTGCGGTACACGCCGAGCGTGTCAACGCTGACCAGCCCGCACAGCAGCGCGCCCATCAGCGAAAACGCAATCAGCGGCTTTTTCGCCTGCGGATGATGATAGACGGTAAAGACAATCAGCAGAACAATCGCCGCCGGGAGCGCCAGCGCCATCTGTGCCTTGGCAGTGCAGAGAAATCGCACGCTGATGGCAAGCAGAATCATCCACAGCCAGCTTTTCCGGCTGCCGCGTGGCATCAGCGCCAAGTGAACCGTACACGCAATGGTCAGCATCAAGCCGACAGGAATCATCGTTTCGCCGAAGAGCGAGTTGTACCATGCGAGGTAATTTTCGCCCAGCAGCATACACGCAACAATCAGCCCTGCCGGAAGCGTCAGCTTGCCCAGCAGCGGATACAGGTCGTGCACGAGCAGCAGCAACGCCGCCATCACCAGCGCCAGCAGGATGAACGCCTGCACCTGCGTGGAGTAATTGCCGCCCGTCAGCAAGGTGATGAAGCGCACGAGCATCGACGGGAAAATCAGTGAATACGTGGGATCTATGGAGGTCAAGCGCGCCGGATGGAACGGCTCACGGTAGGAGTAATCCTCGACGACACCCCACTCAAGCTGCGTCGATTCATCATCGAGCTGCGGCTGTGCCCAGTACAGGTCGATTTGTTCCATCATACGCCCGAAGTCGCCGTTGTTCACGCCGCCGATGTGCTCTGCCGGAAGCAGCTGCCAGCAGCAGAGTGCCACGCAAACCAATGCAACAATGGCGACCGTCCCCTTTTGCGTCACGCGGATTTTACGGAGATACGCCAGCAGTCCGCCGGACGCGCCCGCCGAGCAGGGCGGCAGCGCCAATTTCGCGTCCTTCACGCTCAGCCACGCCATCAGACGGCGAAGGACCACCGCGCCGGAGGCGAAACTCACCAGCACCATCAAACCGCCCAGCAGGAACGCCAGCGGCTTCACGGTCAACAAGTCAATGCCGCCCGTCAGCACAAGGGTCAGCGGCAGATAGCCGATCGTGCCAAGCAGTACCACCAACAGAAACGCGCAGAGCATCACGGATGCGCGCTGCCGCCGTACAATGGGCAGCAGCAGCACGAGGAGCGCCGCGCAAATCAAGCACCAGCGGGAAATGGCGTGATGGTCACGCCCGAAAATGGTTTCCAGCACGGTATGCAGCGGTGAACGTGACGAAACGGCATTCCCGGCATCGTCCGCCAAATACCAGCTGTCCGCGTTCCGCAAAGCGCTTTCGTTTTTGTCCATCATGGTGCGAACGACTGCCGGATGCTGAATCGCAAATTTCACCCGTTTCCCCAGCGAAATATTTTCGTTCAGCAGGGCGGCATTTTCCGCGTTCCGCGGGTCGTTCACAAAATTTTCGGAAGGTTCATAGTAGCTTTTGCCGATGTCCGCGAGGTAGCTTTCAGGCAAGCCGAGGGCTTCCAGCGTCTCTTCCGGCTTCTCCGATGCGGGCAGATAGCCCTGAAACACCGCCAAGTAGTTCGCGGCGGCGGAATGCACCGTGTCATCCGCCTGCCAGCCTGTGACCAGGCCGCTCACGCACATCAGGCTCGCAATCAGCACACACGCCGCATGAAGCGGACGTTCTGCCCGTCCGGAGCAGCTATGCACGGCGCACAGCACAACCGCCAGCACCGCCGCGGGCAGCAGCACCATCATCTGCGCCATGGTACGCAGCATCAGCTGCGCCGCAAAAAGCACCAGCAGCGTCCATTGAACGCCGCATCCCTTTTCCCGGCACAGGCAATAAACCGTCGCGCCGAGGAAAAGAAGCAAATATGCCATGGAAGCGCCGACCGCATACAGGCTGTTCAAATAGCCGATGACGGCGGGATTCGCCAGCGCAAGCGGCAGTCCGAGCGCTGCAAGAATCGCCGCCGTGCGCGACCGCCGCGCCAGCCCGTTCGCCAGCAGGTACGCGCCCCAGCCCATCAGCAGCGCATACACGACCGCCAAATAGCGCGTGCTGAAACCCAGACCGAACGGGTGTGTCGCCAGCCGGACGAGCGCAACCGCCGCGCCGACGGAGGTTCGGGAAGCGAATAACAGCGTGGAATACGCCGTGTCCTCATAGGCGAAGTCCTCCACGCGCTGCCCGGTCGGGATGCTCTCTTCCGCATAGCGCAGCGCAAGCCCTTCCGCCGCCGAAGCATAGCTGCCGTCCGCCACCACCCCGATGGACGGCGACGCAAACAGCGTCCACAGAATCGCCGCTACGGTCAGCAGTGCCGCCGTCAATCCGGTCAGCCTCGCCCGTCGTGTCTGTTCCATGCGCAAGATTCCTCTCTTTCGATATGGGTTAGAATCGGCTGTTGTCCTTCACAGGGGCGGAAAGCGCCGCCGCGTCCGTGTCAGACAGCGCGCCGTCCGTAATGCTCAGCGTCCGGATGCCCGCGTTCGAGAAGCGGAACAGATTTCCGTCCGCATCGCGCTGTGCGCCAAGGAGGAGCGTCGCGTCGTAGTTATCGCAGGCGCTTTCGACACGCTGGACAAGCTGACCATCCTGCCAAATCGTGTACTGACTGCCGGATTTGACGACCACGAGGTGCATCAGCGACGTGCCCTGCGGCAAATCCACCGTGACGCCGACGCTATTGCCGACATAGGCTGTGAGCGTATCGGGATTGTCTTGCCGGAGCATGAAGCCGCGGTAATGCCCGGTTTCCTCGCTGAAGCAGGACATGTAGACGCCGTTATTCACGCCCTTGCGCACGTCGATGACGGTGTCGAGCGTCCAGTCCTTCGTCGCGACGTCGTAGAGCTTCACGCCCGTGTCGAGCGCACGGTCACTGCCGTTGCCGACAAACGCGCCGGGCATGGTGTACGCGGCGGATTCCGCAACCAGTTCCGGCGGAAGCGGCGCGGCGGCGAAGTCATATGCCGCAATGTCCGCTTCTGCCATCACGCCCGCGTAGACAGACAGGTGATTCACCTGCGTCTGGCTAATGCGGAAGATATTGCCGTCTGCGTCGCGCTGGGCGCCGATGAGCAGCGTGCCGTCATAGCTATCCGCAGGCGATTCGGCTTCGGCGACGAGCAGACCGTCCGCATAGATGCGGTAGCTTGCGCCGTCCTTGACGATAGCGATATGCATTTCGCGGTCAAATTCGCCCGGCACAGTCACGCCGACATTCTGACCGAAAACGATGTTGGTCTGCGCGTTGTCCAGCTGGCGGATCAGCAGACCACGATAGTTCTTGGCATTCTCGTCGAAGCAGGACAGGAACACGCCATTGCCGGGATTTTCACTCGGCGTGACGCTGGTCAGCAGGGTGAAGCGCGTCGCAGTGGAGGCAAACAGCTGTGTCTGCGTATCGAGATACGACGCCTGACGATACGTTTCGTCGCCGCCGACGAACTGCTCCGGAAGCGTGTAGACTTTCGCCGCGTCCTTCACGCCGATGCCGAGCGGCTTGGGCGCTTCGGGCAGGTCTTCCGGCTGCCACGCAAGGATTTCGCTTTCCGTCAGCACGCTGTCATAGACTTCGAGGTTCAGCACGCGCGTGGGCGAGAAGCGGAACTTCTCCCCGCCGGGGGCAAGTTCTTCGCAGCCGAGGAGGAGCGTGCCGGAATAGGCGTCGCAGGGAAGCTGCTCATTCTCATAGAGTTTTTCACCATTTAGATAAATAGAATATCGTTCATTTTCCTTGGTGATAGCAAGTGTAGCGGAATCACCATGCAAAAGTGGCAGCATGAATGTACGATTGTTCCCCAATATCACTTGGAGCGCATTGCCTTCACCGCGAATCAGCAATCCACGATAATTCTCGCCATTTTGCTCATCAAAGCAAGCCATAACGACCTGCCCTTCATCCGTGTCTGGCAAGGGCAGACCAATTTGGGTCAATATTGTCCATGAACTATAACGATTTTCATAGAGTTTAATCTTTGTATCATAGTATTCAGAAACACCATCACCAGAGAACTGATTGCTTAAGATAAACTCTGCTTTGTTTTTATCAGCAGTTGTCTGCGAAGCATTCCATATAAATCCTTCGATTTTTCTACAATCACGCAAAGAATAATTCTGTGATAAATACTGTCCGACAATGCGGGAAAACTTAACAATACCTTGATTATTGAAGTGACCGCCATCGTAAAAGTCAGTGTTTGCGTCCATCCCAAGGCTATCCCATTCCTTCACATAGTTGAGGAACGGTACGCCTTCTTCTTTGGCAATTTCTGCAACAGTGTTCAGCCGCATAGCAGCTTCTTCTGTCGCTTCAAACGGCGCAGCCATCAATATGAGCGTAATGTTCTTTTGCTTGCACAAATCAATAATTTTTCGCAAATACTGTTCGTTTTTTTCAGTAATCGGAAGTTTATCTGTAATGGAAGCATAATCCAGCATTTTTAGGATAGCCACGCCACCCTCCGGGCGTCTCGGCGCAGGAAGCGACAAATCATTTTCCTGCACAAAATCCGCAATAGTTAAATCATCATACCGTTCATGATAGTACGGCAATCCCCACAAGGCTTCTACGGCATCCGTCCACTTTTCATAAGATGCGAAAGCAGCTTGAACTTTGTTGATACCCAAATTCAGCAATTCAACATTTTTTATTGCCGTTTCTTTCGGCGAATAGTCCATTGTTGTCGTGCTTAAGTACACTTCAGCAATCACAATCTGCGGGCTTTGTGCTGACAGCGCTTCTTTCAAGCAATAGTAAGTATTCCAGATCGGTTGCATGCCAACCCACAAATTGTAACTTGAAATACCATATTCATCGAAAATTTGCTGATTATCAACATTTGTCCCGATATGCGACGATCCAACAAGCAGCACATCCACTGTGTCTGGGGGCAGCTGACGCAGCTTGACCATCGACACCATGTCGTCCGTCTTGATTTTCAGCACCTGATCCATCAGTCCATAGCACAGCGCCAGCACCAGAAGGAAGGCGAGAACCTTGACGGCTTTTTGAATCAGCTTTTTCATTCTTTCCGCGCTCCCTTCGTCAGAATTGGAAGTAGATGAACGACGATGCCGCAAAGCCGGGGCCGTAGATGCCCGTCAGCAGAACGACGAAAATCGCCGCGAGGTAAATCAGCCAGCGGAACCAAAGCTGCTGCCGCTTGACTGCTTCCAGCACGGACACGCCCTTTTCCTGCATCAGGCTGACCGCCAGCAGAATCAGCAGCGCACCCAGCAGCACAAGCCACTCCGTCTGGTCAAGCCCCAGTTTCAGCAGGCTGCCGTCGAAGAAGATATTGGTGTTCCAGCCGCGGAAGAGGCTCGACAGGAGGTGCATGGCGTCACCGAGGCTGTTCGCGCGGAAGAAAATCCATGACAGGTCAATCAGCACAAACGTCGTCAGAACCTGCCCGATGCGCCAGCTCAGCGTGTTCGTGCGCGCGCCGGTTTTCTGCTGGATGCGGCGGCGGAAGGGCTTCGTAATGCCGCCCGCCACCTGATACAGCCCGTTGATACCACCCCAGATGACGTAATTCCACGCCGCGCCGTGCCACAAGCCCGACACGAGCATGACAATCATCTGGTTGATGTACTTGCGCACCGTCCCCTTGCGGTTGCCGCCCAGTGGAATATAGAGGTAATCGCGGAACCATGTGCTGAGCGAGATATGCCAGCGCCGCCAGAAGTCCGATATGGACACAGCGAGATACGGGCGCTCAAAGTTCTTCATCAGCTTAAAGCCCATGACCTGCGCCGCACCAATGGCGATATTGGAATAGCCCGCGAAGTCACCGTAAACCTGAAACGCGAAGAGAACCGCCGCAATCAGCACGGTCGGGCCTTCGTAGTAATTGCAGTAATTGAACACCTGATTGACCAGAATTGCGGCGCGGTCAGCAATGACGATTTTGAGGAAGAAGCCCCACACCATCCGAAGCAGACCGTCGCGGACGTTATCGTATTCCAGCTTATGCGGCGTGTCGAACTGCGTCAGGAGGTTGGTCGAACGTTCAATCGGCCCGGCAACCAGCTGCGGGAAGAAGCTGACAAACGCCGCGTACTTGATGAAATTCGTCTCCATGCGCACGTCGCCGCGGTAGACATCGACGACATACGACAGCGCCTGAAAGATGTAGAACGAGATGCCGACGGGCAGCAGCACGTCAAAACCGGGTGTGACAGGCGCAAGACCCATCCACCCGCGAATAACGTTGAGGTTATCAACGGTAAAGTCGAAATACTTGTAGAAGAAGAGAATCGCGAGGTTGACAGCGAAGGACACGCCGACCCAGACCTTGGAAAGCTGGTGAATCGGGCGTCCTGCCTCTGCCGCTGCCTTCTCCTTGGTACGCCGTTTCCCAATCAGCAAGCCGAAAAGGAACGTGACTGCCGTGGAGAAAAGCAGCAGCAGCGCATACGCCGGATTCCAGTTCATGTAGAACAGGTAGGACATCAGAAGAATCCAAAAGACGCGCAGTTTGCCCGGAATCGCGTAGTACAAGAGCACGACTGCCGGGAAAAACAGCAGAAATTCAATGGAGTTGAACAGCATGAGCCTTTGTCTCCTTCCTCCGCCTCGCCGAAAATCAGGTTACTTATCGTCGTACTTTCTGCGGTAGTGAATACGCACGAGCAGCAGCACCGCAGCAAGCAGCAGCACCACCATGCAGCCCATGCCGACCAGCAGCAGCGTCATCGGCTCACGATTCTGCACGATAACATCCGCGAACGACGGCTTTTCCGCGTTCTGCGTCAGCGCTGTGGACACGGTGAACTGATAGCTGGATGCGCCGCCGTAGCTGTCCACCACCAGCGCTTCCTTGCCCAGCGACCAGCGGTTCTTTTCCGTGCTCAAGCGCGCCATCAGGTTCTGCAAGCCTGCTTCGGTCGCGGCGGAGGCAGTCAGCAGCGCCATCGTTTCATTGTAGGGGGATTTCATCAGCTGGAGCACGCTGGCTTCGTGGGCATAATCCGTCGTCATCACCAGCTTCGTGCTTTCGGCAAGGCTGGTCATATCGTCCGTGTACTGGAAATGCAGGTAAGGATTGATCTGCTTGAGGACGCTGTTTCGGTCGGACAGACCGACGACAATCAGGTTGCTGTTGCCGTAGGCGGCTGCTTGGAAATTCTCCGCGCGAATGACTTTCAGCAAGCCATAGGGCGTGCTGCCCGCGCCGAGCATCGCCATGATGCGCCCCGCGAGCGTCAATTCCGTCTGCGTCGCGTCATCGCTGATGATCATCACGACGTTGTTCATGCGGCTTGCGCGCTGGAACGGCGCCGGCAGATTTGCCAGATTCAGCGTTGTGTTTTCGCCCGCCGGCAGGTACAGTGACGAGTTCGCCGCGATATACGCCCACGGCGTGTTCATCGACCGCACGGTGCAGTCCAAATCCTTGATTTCGAGGTCAAACACAACGGTAATGCTGCTGCCTGCCTCCCCGATGGCATCTGCCGGGACGGAGAAGGTCAGCGTTTCGCCCGTTGCACCCTCCTTGGTCAACTTGTGGGAATACAGCGGGATGTTCGTGCCCCAGTAGAACGTGACGAGGCTGCGGTCGAAGTCCAGATTCTCACTGTACCGGATGTCGAAAGAGAAGCGGCTTTCGCTGGACAGCACATAGTCCTTCGCGACGGGCAGATAAATCGTCATCTTCTGCGTGAAGGGTCCGGAGAAGCTGATGCCGTTACCGGAAATGTCCTTAATGGTGTACTGTCCCGCAAGCGTCAGCCCGGACGTTTCCGACGCGAGGGCATACTGCTGCGCTTCGCCGACGGAAACGTAGGTCTGCGATGTGTGGAGCTGCGCCACGCGGGATGTGTCGCTGAGCAGCGCGGCGGCTTCGCTGAGCGCGGCTTCTTCCTCCGCGACAATCAGCAGATACGATGTGTCGCCATCCGTCGCGCGCTGCACCAGTGCGCCCGTTGCAGGAACGCTTTGCGTCAGCAGAGACAGCAGATACTCCGGCGTGTTCTTCTTCAGTCCCACATACAGCACGTTTTCGCTTTTCGCGTCCGACAGGCGGCACAGCGTCATGGCGTTTTCGGCAGACAGACTGTTGCCCATGCCCGCCATCAGCATCATGGCGGCGGTCAGCTCGGCTTCGTCCGCCGCGTCGCTGACGGCAACCACACTCTCTGCGCCGTCGGGATTCATCAGCGAAATGAAGGGGTACGGGTACATGTACAGTTCATCCGCATCGTCGGAAATCTCGTAGTAGATGCGCAAGCAGGTCGTATCGGCAATCTTGACCCAGTTCGCGCCATTGTAGTCGTCGCGGCAGCCTTCGTCGTCCGTCAGACGGACATACGAGAGAATTTCGAGCAGATTATAGCCCGTCGTAAGCAGCTCCACCGGGACGCTCACATACAGCACGGTCTGCGCGCCGTCGGAACGTGCGACAATCTTCGACGAGCCGAACGGCGTGCCGTTCATATAGTACGTCAGGGAGGAAATGTCCGTCAGAATCAGGTCGGATGCGGTGTAGCTCAGGCGCAGCACGGCGCTGACGGGCTTGGCGTACTTTGGCAGATTTGCGTACAGGCTCAGCGTCGTCGTAATGCCGCTGAGTGTCTGCACGCCGCCGAAGGTGAAATCAGCATAATACTCCCCTGCCGCCGCGCCTGCCTCAAATGCCGTTGCGTCACTGGCAGATTGCTGCCTTTCAATTTCACTCTGGACAAAATTGTCCACCACACCGCTGGGAATTTCGGTTTCCTCCGCCGCAGCGCAGGAGAAAACCAGCAGCGCTGCGAGCATCAAAGACAGCAGACGGCTTGTGAAATAGCGTGTGTTCATCGTTCTCTGTCCATCCCTTCTGATTAGTCTGCGGAACGTTCGGTCTTATACCAAGTGTAATCCGTATTGCTGATGATTTTCTTCACCGTCATCCACATGGCGCGGAGGACGACAACCACCCACAGTTTCGAGTAGGTAAACAGCATCAGCAGAACCAGCGCCGCCGATTGCAGATTAAACTCATTCTTCTCCTGCGCCAGCGTCAGCATGACGTTGCACTCAAACAGTGCGCACGCCATCACCCACACCATCGTGGACAAGCCGCCCAGCGACACATGGCTGTACCCCAGCACACCCAGAACGAACATGGTGTCCGAGCAGACGAGCGTGAACGCCATCAGGATATACACCAGCGCGTAGTACAGCACATCCATGCGCATTTTGCCGCCGGACGGATCAAAGATATACTTGAAATTGTTGATCAGCACATACAGGTTGCCCATCGCCCAGCGGGTACGCTGCTTGAACCAAATCCCCAGGCGAAACGGCTCCTGCTCCCACGTCACTGCCTGCGGCACAAGTTTGATTTTGTAGCCCATGCGGTAGATGCGGAAGCTGATTTCCGTATCCTCCGACAGCGCGTCCGGATCCCAGCCGCCGATTTCCTCAATGATGTGGCGGTGCATGACGAAGTTCGTGCCCGGAATGGTGCACAGCCCGAAGTAGAACCATCGCCCCGCCTGATTCATGCACTGGTGCGCCAGCGTCTCGATGTTGACAAAGCGCGTGAGCAGCGAAGCGTTTCGATTGCGTGTGCGGAATTTGCCGATGACCGCGCCCAGCGACGAATCGCTCATCAGGTTCTCCACCAGAATGCGCAGCGCCTGCGGTTCGGGCGTGTTGTCCGCGTCGTAAATCGCAAACACGCTGCCTTTTGCTACCGAATAGCCGATGTTCAGCGCGTTAGACTTCCCTTTCCCGCCGACAACGTTATCCGTATTGACGACAATCAGGTTGCGGCTGGGATTCGCCGCCTGAATCTGCTTGAGCACATTTGCGGTGTCATCGGTAGAGTTGTCGTTGATGACGATGATTTCGTAGCGGTCGTGCGGGTAGTCGAAGTTGAGCAGGGCGCGGACGGTGCGCCGGATGACGACGCTCTCGTTGTGCGCCGGCACCATTATCGACACGAACGGGTACTCGTCAATCGGCATATGCCCGTCCGTTTTGCTGCACTGATGGTAATACAGGAATCCGCCGACGGACAGAAAGACGTTAATCGCCATCAGCGCCCAGATGCAGACCATCGAAATCAGCATCAAATAATCAGCCGCCGTCATGCAGATTCACCCCCTCCTGCTCGTCTTTCGCGTGCGGATGGTTGCCCAGCAGCTGCCGCCGCGTCGTCCGCCGGGAAATAATCATCCCGGCAATGAAAATCGTACACGCTACAACCACAAACGCCAGAATCAGCTTGTTGCTCGCCTGAATCTGCTCGGTCATATACTGCACAAAGCCACGGTCGTAAACGTAGTCCTCGTCGTAATTGAAGCGCTGATAGACAAGCGACGCTGCCTGTCCGTTGATATACAGCCCATCCGCCGGATAAAAATGCACATACAGGTCGCCCGCATAGACGATACCTTCCACATCTGAAAGCTTCTTGAGCGCTGTGCGGGAGTTCTTCAGCCGATTGACCTGCGTCCGGAGCGTCTCGATATCCTCTGACGGGTCAAGGTAAATCGCCTGTGCATAGGCGTTGGTGAAGGCGGTCGTGTCAGCGTAGGCAGGCGCGACGATTTGGTGGCCATCGCGCAGCGCCGTGTTCTCCGCCTGCTTCTCGCCGAAAAGCGCTTCATCCGAGCGGAAGAGGAACACCGTTCGCCAGCCGCGCAGGACATTCTGCCCCTTTTCGCTCATCAGCCACACATCCGGCGCTTCAACCGCCAGCGGGTAGACGCCATAGCGCGAATAGGCGGAATACGCATTGGCGATATTCTTCTGCAAGTCCTCCACCGTCACGTTCACCAGCGTTACCTGCGGAACGTGCATCACAATGCCCGCGCCGCGGCTCTGCGCATACCGCAGTACCTCGCAGAAACGCTTCATCGCCGGATAATCGGCGTTGGCGTAAATCGGCATGACACACAGGACGTACGGCACATTTTCCGTCTCAAGCATCTCCACCAGCGACAGCAGCCGCTCCGGGTCGGCAAACGGATAAATGCGGTCAAGCACGAGATACTGCCCGTACGCGGTCGGAGAATTCTTGTAGGGCCACAGCCACGTTTGCAGCAGCGTTGAGAGGAACGCGCACTGCGCTTCCTGCGACGGGTCAAAATACGCCAAATGGGTGATGTTTCCCGCCGTTTGGCAAAGCGGAAATGCCTGCGCACCGACGAAAATCTGTCCGCCGAGCGATTCGCTGCTTTTCTTCATCAGCAGAAGCGAATTGCCGGAAAGCAGCATATCGTTCGCGGCGTTTGCCTGCGTCTGCAAGCGCAATGTCAGCGAACCTTCATGTACCTGCGTTTTCGTCAGCTCCGCCAAGCCGCCCGCGCCGATGACAAACACAGGCAGTTTGCTCTCCTGAATCGCCAGCGCCACCGACGCATTCAGCGTCCGATTCGGGTCGGTGCAGATGATGACGGCGGTGTACCCGTCGGTGTCCGGTATGTCCTCGCTGCTGGCAAACGTACATGTCCAGCTGGAATAGAGTGCGAATCGCCGCAGGACATCCGCCGTCGCTGCGCTCGTCTCACTTGTCTGCTCGTCGTTCAAAATCAGCAGACGGGTCACATCCGCGCGCGCCTGTGCGGGTATCAGCAGAAGCAGCAGCCCCGCCGTCAGCGCCAGTACCCACGCTTTCGCCTTACACATCATACGCCAGCTCGCTCTCAACAGCTTTCTTGAACGCCATCATGTCCTTGCCGAAATGCTCGTCGTACTCCTTGCAGGCAAAGCGCAGATCTATATGCGTCCCGCGCTCCAGAATGCCGTCAAAAGCATCCTCCTTCGTCACCGCTTCAATAATGCGGCTGCGGACATAGGCGCTGTTTGCTTCATTGGAGGTCAGCAAAATCGCCATCGTGCCATGTTCGTCAATGCAATAGACCTTATCCTCTACGCGCACGCTGTCCATCACCAGCTCCGCCAGCCGCTTGCGCAGTTGGATATAGCGGCTGTGGGACAGCATCCCGCGCAGTTCACTTTCGTAGCGCATCTGGATAATCATCAGCGAAATCGGCAGATGGTTGCGGACGCAATAGCCTGTCATCATCTGCGCATCGCGATACATGGCGCGCAGGTTATACAGTTCCGTCACATCGTCCACCAGCACCTGTTCATCCACCTGACGGCGCAGCAGCTTGTTCTCAGCATTGACGTGGCGCATACTGCGGGAGAAGAGCGCCGCCGCGCCCGATCCCAGCAGCGGCAGTACAGTCACAAAATAATCTGTCAAGTACACCGTTTCGCCCACGGCATAAAAAGAATACAGCTTATACGCCACCCAGCCGCAGGTAATCGTCGCCGCAAGCGCCGTGCCGGTGTTGACGCGATCCATAAAGCCGCACAGCACGGCAATATCCATCAGGAACAACAGCAGCAAATACGTCGTCTGCGTATCCGCAGGTGCCCAAATCATCAGCAGCGCCTGCATAAACGCCCAGATCAGCAGCAAAATGATAGCCGCGTCCCGCGCTACCAGTGCCGATTGCGTTTCGTTTTTCATGGCAGCCTCCTTTATTGCCCGTCCGTTTCAATAATTTTCAGTCGGTGGAGTCCCTCAGTGCACGCCATAATCGCCAGCAGGTCAATCAGGCAGCCCATCAGGAAGCTCTGGCGCAGCAGCAGACTATCACCGCTGAGGATGACAACCGTCATCAGCTCGACAGTGACCGCCGCGAAAAGCAGCACGCTGAGCATGGTGTAGACACTCGCGGCTTCCCTGCCTGATTCCAGCTTTTCGTCCGCTTTACGGCGGAAGAAGAGGAAGGCGACGACCAGCAGGAGCAGCGACGCCGCCGTTTGCGGGGCGGAACGCTCCTTGAACGTTGACCAGATAGAGAGGAACAGTGCCTTTGCCCGCGCGGGCATTCCGCTGGACTGCTCGTAGTTGCCGGAATAATCCATACGCGTGAAGAACGCGTTGCGCACGCCGACCTCAAACAGCCCCAGCAATTGAATCGGATGGCGCAGGTAATACAGCGTCACGTCCGACGTCGTGTACTGATCAAGGAAGCCCTCATCCAGCGCGCCGCTTTCCGGCAGCACAACGGGGTAGCTCTGCGTGGAATACGTGTCCGTCAGCACGGAATACCGCGCCTCAATGCCGAACTGCGCCAGTGCTTTTTCCGGGTCAGTCGCCTCAAAGAGAACGCCGCGCGTCATTTGGTCGTACTTCTCGTTAATCGTCTGATTGTTGAGCATATCGCCCGTCTGCATGACGCTGACAGCGCACAGCAGCACTGCAAGGAGCGAATACAGCCCCTTATGAAGCGCATCCGCTTTGTGACGCATGAGCATCCAGTACGCAACAGAAAAGACGACGCCCATCAGCGCGCAGTACTGGTTGACCGCCATCATCAGGATGACCGTGACGGCAAGCCCAATCTGCGGCAGAAAGCGGTTCAGGTTTTCCGGAATCTGCAGGACGCAGTTCGCCAAGGCAACCATCAAAATCAGCTCAATGGGCTGTGTGTAGAAGGATGCAAAGCGGGTTATCATGGCGGTATCGCCGAAAATCAGCACGGCAAAAACCGCGATAAACAGCCCCTCGGAGTAGACTTTGACGCGTCCCAGCAGCTTGGAGAGCATCGGGATGAGAAGCAGGATGTAAATCAGCAGATAGATTGCTGCGAGGACGCGCATGTCAAACAGCCCGTCATGCGTCACCAGTTCATCGATGACGACCGCCGTGCGCACCAGCATCCGCTGAATTAGCGGCGTTGTACCGGTCGGAAGCGCGGACGAGCCGACATTATAGACACGCTCATAATAGTTGAAGAAAGCGCTTGTGTCGGACGGATCGAGCCGGGACAGCCCGGTATCCGCCAGCACAGCGGCAAAGCTGCCGTCGTTGGACAGCCCCAGATACGGCGGGACAAAAAGTGTAATCGACGCTGTAATCGCAATCACCAGCACCACAATCAGGGCAAGGTGCTTGGGGCGGTAGCGCTTGCGCATCGCGCGGTCAAACCGGCGGATGGCGTTCAAAATCAGGTGGTACAGCTTGACAAACAAGCCGCTGAGCTTCACAATCAGCCACGCAATCGCGCGCACACTGCACTCTCCTTTCCTGCGTTACGGCTTCATGGCCATGAGCGCAAAAAGAGCTTCCAATTCATCAAATGTATAGGATGTTTCGCCTTTGACGCTGCCATAAGCGCCCGCGAATGTCCCCGTCGCAACGCGGCGGTTCTCCAGCTTCGCCAGCGACAGCCGCGCAAGCTCCGTGTGCCCGCTGACGGCACCGACCTGTGCCAGAACGGCATACGATCCAATCGCTTCATAGCGGAATCCATAGCCGACCTGCCCGTTTGACGCGTACTGCGCATAAATTGCGCCTGCGCCAAGCTGCGCATCCAGCCAATCCAGCGTCTGCTCCCTTGCCGCGCTGATTTGCGCCGCGTGCAGGATTGTCAGCGCCGCTTCGGTCATCTGCGCCGCCGCATTGCTGAACATATCCTTTGCCGGGGTATAGGAGGCGCGGTAGAGTGGGAGTTCGCTGCTCATGAGCGCGCGCGAATCGGTCAATATGGCTTCGCTGCGGTTCGCGACGGCTGTCCATCGGACATCATAGGCGGATAAAGCTCGTATTGTCTGCACATCCAGATAGCACAGGGTGACACTATCGCCGCGCCCCGAGCCATCGACGTTCGCGAAGCTGACCAGCGCATCATCCACCACGCAGGCAGTGTACAGTGCCGCCGCCCGTTCGCGGATTTCACGCTCGTAGCCGCCCCATACCGCATCCGCTTCCATCAGCGCGCGGAGAATGCGCAAATCATCCAGCGACGCATTAGCCGCCGCTTTTTCGCCTGCCTGAATCCGCCAGACGGTTAAGCCGCCGACGGTCATTTTGTCACGGACATAACGCCAGGCATCGGAGAAGAGCGCCGCATCCTCCGTTTGCGCCGCATAGAGCATGGTCTGCCCCATCGTCTCGGAAAGCACGGTATCGCCCGGATGAACCTCGCCGCCGGAGAGCGTATAGGTGGATGGAATCGCACCATCCGCCTGCATCAGCTGTTTCAAAAACGCGAGCGTCTGCTGTGCCGGATGCTGTGCCGCGTCCAGCAGCTGCGCCATTTCATCCGCATTCGGCATATCCGCCGTTGCGCGGAGCAGCTGCCCCTGCGAATCGAAAACCGCCAGAGATGGCACGCTCCGCAGTCCCAGCGTGTGAAAGAGCGCCGCGTCCGCATCCATGTACAACGGAATGCCTGTAATGCCGCATTCCGTCAATTCTGCTTCCGCCTTCTCGCGCGTGTCGCCGCGAATCCCCTCTCGGCAGACAAGGACGACTTGCGCCCCCGCCGCTTGTGCGGCCTGTACCGCCGCCCCAAAGTCGCCCGCCAAGTACACCTGGCAGTCCGGACACCAGCTTGACCAGAACAGCAGGATGGTCGTTTGTCCGCGCAGGGCGGATAGGCGCACCGGATTTCCGTCCGCGTCGGTCAAATCTCCGTCATAGGGCAGAAACCACTTTGCCGGGTCGGGTGCAAGGTCGGACGCCATCAGCAACTCATCCGAATCTGCGGTATCCGTCGCTTCCGGCAGAATGTCCGGCGAATCCTCGCGGGTTTGCAGCAGTCCGGCGCCGACGATGGCCATGCCCGCCGTCAGCAGAATCATCAGGCTGATCAGTACAGCGAGGATGCGTTGGTATGACTGTTTTTTCATCCGGAACGCTCCTCCCCATGTTTCGACGATGATTGTATGTGCGCCCAGCGCGGTTTATTCACACAGAATATCCGCAATCCGTTCGCAGGCGTGTCCGTCGCCGTAGGGATTGCTGGCGTGCGCCATCGCCGCGTAAGCCGCCGGGTCATCCAGCAGACGAGTAAACTCGCGGTAAATCGACTCTTCCGACGTGCCGACGAGCTTGAGCGTGCCCGCCGCAACGCCTTCCGGGCGCTCGGTCGTGTCGCGCATGACCAAAACAGGCTTGCCCAGACCGGGCGCTTCCTCCTGAATACCGCCGGAATCGGTCAGAATCAACGTGCTGTGCGCCATGATATTGTGGAAATCCAGCACATCCAGCGGCTCAATGATGTGCAGACGTTCCAGCCCGGACAGTTCTTCCGCCGCTTCCTGCCGAACAACTGGATTCAGGTGAATCGGGTAGAGCGCCTTGACATCGGGGTGCTCCGTCAATACGCGGCGAATCGCGCGGAACATATGGTGCATAGCTTCGCCAAGGTTCTCCCGCCGATGCGCGGTGATGAGAATCAGGCGGCTGCCCTGCGCCCACGTCAGTTCCGGGTGGGTGTAATCCGTGCGAACGGTGGTTTTCAGCGCGTCGATGGAGGTGTTGCCCGTCACGAAGATAGACGATTCGTCTTTGCCCTCGCGCAGCAGGTTCTGCTTTGCCTTTTCCGTCGGCGCAAAATGATACCGGCAAATCAGTGAAACTGCTTGCCGGTTGAACTCTTCCGGGAAAGGGCTTTCGAGGTTGTAGGTACGAAGCCCAGCCTCCACATGTCCAACCGGAATATGCAGATAGAAGCACGCCAGTGCGGTAACAAATGCCGTGCTGGTATCACCATGCACGAGCGTCAAATCAGGCTTCTCCTGATTGAGAACTGCCTGAATGCGCGTCAGGATAGCGGTAGTAACATCGAAAAGCGTCTGGTTCGGCTGCATAATCGCCAAATCGTAATCCGGCACAACCGAAAACGCATCCAGCACCTGCTGAAGCATCTGCTTGTGCTGCCCCGTGACGCAGACAACTGTCTGCACCTGCGGGCGGCGCTTCAGTTCATTGACCAGCGGACACATCTTGATGGCCTCCGGCCGAGTTCCGAAAACAAGCATGATTTTCTTCATCTTGCGAAGATTCTCCTTTCACGGATAAGCCGATTCTCATCCGTTGCTGCCTTGAAATGCCATTTGCAGTACAATTCCATTATAGTCTGTTTTGGTTCAAAAATCAACACTCCATTCGCACATGAAAATGGCTATTTCACGCTAATTCGTGCCTTTTTGCCATGTTTTTCTTGCGAATGTGAAGCGGCATGTCCAAAGCGGTGATAGGGACATACACGTTTTTCATCCTACCATCACATTCCGCGCATACCAAATAGCGGATGCCTCCCGTAAGCAGCAGGAAAGCATCCGCAAAAGAAGCTATGGGCAAAAAGTCACTACAGCATCTTACGCCATGCGCGACGCAATAGCTTCGAGGAACGTGCGGCTGTTGACCGCCTGCGCAGGCGTCCCCTCCCACAGCAGCGCAAGGTCTTTGGTCATTACGCCGCTTTCGATGGTGTCGATGGTCGCCTTTTCCAGCTTGTCGGCAAACGTCATCAAGTCCGGCAGATGATCCAGTTCGCCGCGCTTGCGGAGCGCGCCAGACCACGCGAAAATCGTCGCCACGGGGTTGGTCGACGTCTCCTCGCCCTTCAGATACTTGTAGTAATGGCGCGTGACTGTACCGTGCGCGGCTTCGTACTCAAACTTGCCGTCCGGCGAAACGAGCACGGAAGTCATCATCGCCAGGGAGCCGAACGCCGTCGCCACCATGTCGGACATCACGTCGCCATCGTAGTTCTTGCACGCCCAGATAAACCCGCCCTTGCTGCGCACGACGCGCGCCACGGCATCATCAATCAGCGTATAGAAATAGGTAATACCCGCCTGCTCAAACTTTTCCTTATACTGCGCATCGAAAATTTCTTGGAAAATGTCCTTGAAGCGGTGATCGTAGGTCTTGCTGATGGTATCCTTCGTGGAGAACCACAAGTCCTGCTTGACCGACAGCGCGTACTGGAAGCAGGCATGGGCAAAGGACGTAATCGACGCATCCAGATTATGAATGCCCTGCACGACGCCCGGCCCCTTGAAATCGAAAATCGTCTGGCGAATCTCCTGCCCATCCGCACCCGTGAACACCAGCTCCGCCTTGCCCGCGCCAGGGATGCGGATTTCCGAATTGCGGTAGACGTCGCCATAGGCATGACGGGCGATGGTAATCGGCTGCTGCCAAGTGCGGACTGTTGGGCGAACGCCGCTGACGAGAATCGGCGCGCGGAAGACCGTGCCGTCGAGCATGGCGCGAATGGTGCCGTTGGGCGACTTCCACATCTCGTGCAGGTTGTACTCCGTCACGCGCTGGGCGTTCGGAGTGATGGTCGCGCACTTGACCGCGACGCCGTACTTTTTCGTCGCGTTGGTGCTGTCAATCGTCACCTGATCACGCGTTTCGTCGCGGTGCGGCAGACCGAGATCGTAATACTCCGTCTTCAAGTCCACGAACGGCTCAATCAGCAGCTGCTTAATGTCTGCCCACAGGATGCGGGTCATTTCGTCGCCATCCATCTCCACCAGCGGCGTTTTCATCTGAATCTTTTCCATAATAATACGCTCTCCTTGCCTTTCCGCTGATGCTTCCTTGCACCGCAGATTTTTTACGCTTCCATTGTACCCCACGCCTTCCCTTTTCGCAAGGGTGAAACAGCAAAAGAACAGGAGCGGCTGCAGGCTGCAAAAAAACAAAATAATTCTCGCAAGATACCTTGACAGGTGAAGTATCTTGTGATATAGTAATACTCGTCAAGGCGAGATACCAAGACAAGGGATGAACCATAGGAGGTGAAGCATATGGCATTATCCGCAGATATTCTTCGCGGCTATACCGACACCATTATTCTGCACCAGCTTTCCCACGGCGACAGCTACGGCTACCAAATCAACAAGACCATTTCGACGCTCAGCGGCGGCGAGGTGGAGCTGAAAGAAGCGACGCTGTACACTGCTTTCCGCCGGCTGGAGGCCGCCGGGCTGATTCAGTCCTACTGGGGCAGCGAGACGTCCGGCGCGCGCCGCCGCTACTACGCCATCACGGCGCTGGGGCAGGAAAAGCTCATCAGCGATTTGGCGGCGTGGGAGGACACGAAGCGTCAGCTTGACCAGCTATTGGAGGGATAACATTATGTGCAAGGAAATTTTCGCATTCCGTCGGGTAACGCCGTTTTCGGACTTTTCTCTGGCGGAGCGTTTAATTGGCGATACCATCTCGTGGGAGGAAATCAGCCGGCAGCGGCTGCAGAACGCAAATCAGGAGAATCAGGAGGAACAGCACTATGCGTAACGAAACGGTCGAGCGGATTGTGAATCTGCTCTTTCAGGATGTGGAAATGACGGACGAGGTGCAGGCGCTCTACGACGAGACGATGAGCAACTGCCAAGAGCGCTATCAGGACATGACGTCCCGCGGGCTGAGCGACGATGACGCGATTGCCGCCGTCGTCGAGAGCTTGAAGGGCATGGAGGATGTCATCAGCCAGTACCCGAAGAAGTCTGAAGCGCCCGAAGCGGAAGAAGCGCCGAAGAGCGCGGAAGTGCCGGTCGATGACGGCGGGGATGGCGAGCAGACGGATTTCACTTTCCATCCGGCGGATATTGGGCGCATCGAAATGACGATGGTGTGCGACGACGTGCATTTGGAAGAATCGCCGGACGGGGACGTGCATGTCCGCTTTGAGGATGTGGAAGGCGCAAAGGCGTCCATCTGCCGCATTGAGGACGGTATTCTGCGTGTCTGCCGCGACCCCGATGCCCCGAAGCGCAACCGAAGCAGCTTCACCGTCAGCGGCAGTTTCGCCAACGGGCGGCTGTATGTGAAGAAGCCGAACGGCGAATACTTCTTCTTCGGCGACAAGAAGAGCGACAAGCAGGTGGAAGCGGAAGCCGAGCGGCACGCCAAGGAATTCGAGCAGCACGCTAAAGAATTCTCGGACAACATGTCGAAGATGGGGTTCCAGCAGGAAAGCACAGGTGACGGCAAGAACGCGAACAGCATCGAAAGCATGATTGACAGCTTCGCCAGCACCGCTTCCCGCTTTGGTCAGGAACTGGGCAAGCTGTTCTCCAGCATCAAGCCGAACATCACCGTTTCCCGCAGCATCGGCGACGTGACGCTGTGCATCCCGCGCATCTTCGACAAGCCCATTAGCGTCCTGACGACCTCCGGCGACATCGAGGCGCGCGACATCCACGTCACCGACCTGAACTTTACCAGCACATCCGGCGACATCAGCATCGAACTGTTCGCCCCGCTGAATCGCGGCGCATTCACCACCACCAGCGGCGATATCGACATTGAAGCCGATGCAAACGATGTGCAGATTTCCACCGTCAGCGGCGACGTGGAGATTCACGGCGATTACGACCATCTGAAATTTGCCAGCACCAGCGGCGACGTGGAACTGGAAGCTAAGGTGCGGCAGTGCGACTTTAGCAGCGTTTCGGGCGACTTAGACCTGCGCTTCACGGGCGCGCTGTCGCTCATCAACGGCAGCACGACCTCCGGCGACATTGACGTGGAGCTGCCGGATGACACAGGGACGAACAACATCGACGTCCACAGCCGTTCGGGTGACATTTCGATGCGCCGTTCCGGGCGCAGGGGCAGCAGAACCGTGACGGGCAGCATTCGGAGTGTTTCGGGGGATATTGAGATTCGCTGATAATACTATTTCCAAATTCACCTGCGCCATCTGCTCGCGCCTTTTCCGCGCTTGCGTCCGCTCATTCCACTTAGCGTAGCGCTGCTACGCTGCGTTTCATTCGCGTTAGCCAGCGCGAAAAATTCGCTTCGCATCTTGGCGCATTCTCATTTGGAAATAGTATAAAGTTCTGGCGCACCGCCGATTGTGCGGTGTTGCCCCAATCCCAAAAACACATGCGGCGGCTGACAGCAATGCCAGTCGCCGCGATTTGTATGCGGATTATTCGTCCTCATCTTCCGATTCTTCGTCCTCGTCCGCGAAGTCTGCATCCGCCGCGTGGTCGTCCGGCGCAAGCAGGGCTTCAAGCTGCTCCTGCGCGCGGGCGTAATCGCGGTACGCCACGAAGAACACGAATTTCTCCAGCGTCACGCCGAGCGCCGCGCTGATGCCCGCGCCCATCATCGGACGGGCGATATACGGCACATTCGCCTCTTTGAGCAGACTTTCCATCACCGAGGCGTTCAGCGCATCCAGCTCCGTCAAGCGGCACTCGTCCGCTTCCTCTGCCGGACGCAGACGGTCGAATTTATCGCAGTACGGGCAGCTTTCCGCTCTCTCCGGCGTCACCCGATGGCAGTTCGTGCAGTAGTACATTTTTCCTCCGCTCCTTTCGCGCGTTCTTCTGCCTGTATGATAGCATAACGCACACTTTCCGTCAAGGTTTGCGGCAAAATCAGCGAATCGGCGAATTTCTTTGCAAAATGAATTGCATTTCTGCTGGAATGCGTTTATAATAAAGAACGCTATCACAGCATCACAGAAGGAGAATCCGGATTATGAAATTAGGCGTTGTCGGTTTGCCCAATGTCGGCAAAAGCACCCTGTTTAATGCCATCACGCAGGCTGGCGCACAGGCGGCCAACTATCCTTTCTGCACCATCGAGCCGAACACGGGCGTTGTCATGGTGCCTGACCACCGTTTGGACGTGCTGGGCGAAATGTATCACCCGAAGAAGATTACGCCCACGACCATCGAGTTTGTGGACATTGCGGGTCTGGTGAAAGGCGCGAGCCACGGCGAAGGGCTGGGCAACAAGTTTTTGAGCCACATCCGCGAGGTGGACGCGATTGTCCACGTCGTGCGCTGCTTTGAGGACGAGAACATCATCCACGTTGATGGCTCGATTGACCCCGCCCGCGACATTGAGACCATCAACCTCGAGCTGATTTTCGCGGACATGGACACCGTGCAGCGCCGCAAGGACAAGGCGATGAAGAACTTCCGCGGCGGCGACAAGAAGGCGGGCATCGAAGTCGAGCTGGCGGACAAGATTTACGCCCATCTGGAAGCCGGCAAGCCCGCGCGCACCTGCCCCGTGACCGACGAGGAGAAGGAAGTACTGGACAGCTGGTTCCTGCTGACGACCAAGCCGGTCATCTACGCGGCAAACATCGCCGAAGAAGACCTCGGTAAGCCGGAGAGCGAAATCAAGGGACTTGACCGCGTGGAAGCCATCGCGAAGAGCGAGAATGCCGAAATCATCGTCATTTCCGCCGCGATTGAAGAGGAAATTGCGCAGATGAGTCCCGACGAAAAGGCGGAATTCATCGAAGGACTGGGCATCGGGCAGTCGGGTCTGGATCGGCTGATTACGGCGTGCTATCGGCTGCTGGGGCTGATTTCCTTCCTGACGGCAGGCGAAGACGAATGCCGCGCATGGACGATTGTCAACGGCACGAAAGCACCGCAAGCCGCGGGCAAGATTCACACTGACTTCGAGAAGGGCTTCATCCGCGCGGAAATCGTGCCTTTCGACACGCTGGTGGAACTCGGCTCGATGGCAGCGTGCAAGGAAAAGGGGCTGGTTCGCTCCGAAGGCAAGGACTATGTGATGAAGGACGGCGACATCGTGCTGTTCCGCTTCAACGTCTGATTGTATCTGATTCTGCAAGCAAGAAAGGGGCATCAGCATGAGCCGTCTTTCGTATTTCTTCAAGCGTCTGTTCAAGATGGACTGGAAAGCCATGTGGAAAACCGCCGGGCTGCTGCATGAGCGCTCCGGCAAATCCCGCATCTGGCTGCTGTGCGACATGCTCCGCTGTGCTGTGAAGTACAACGCGGGCTATGTGGACTACAAAATCGCGCAGATGTACAAACTCAACGATGCGCAGCGCAAGACCGTCATCACGCGCGGCATTTCCAACAGCATTGTCCGCCGGATGAACGACAAGGCATACTGGCATTTCTTCGATGACAAGACGCAGTTCAACGAGCTGTTCAAAGAATGGATTCCGCGCAAGTGGCTGCTGATTAACGCGGATACGCCGCTTGACAAGCTGGAGGACATGATGGCGCTCCCCGCCCTCATCGGCAAGCCGCTGGAGGGGTCGAGCGGTCAGGGTATCCTGAAGTTCACGCCGGAGGACTGGAAGGGGGGCGCAAAGGCGTTCCACCAGCTGCTGATGGACAAGAACATCGGCATTCTGGAAGAAATCGTCGTGCAGCATCCGGAGATGGCGCGCATGTGCCCGACGTCGGTCAACACCTGCCGCATTGCGACGCTGCTGGGTGACAAGAAGCAGGGCATCGTCTATGCGTTCCTGCGCATTGGCAACGGCAAGGTGATGGACAATGTGGACTGCGGCGGCATGGCGGCGCGCATTGATTTGGAAAGCGGCAAGCTGCTGACTGTTGGCGCGGACAAGGCGGGCAACACCTACACCAAGCACCCCATCACCGGCACGGACATTATCGGCTTTACGATTCCTTACTGGGAAGAGGCGAAGAAGATGTGCCTTGATGCCGCGCAGAAAGTGCCGCAGATGCGCTTTGTCGCATGGGACGTCGCCATCACGCCGAACGGCCCGACGTTCATTGAGGGCAACAGCTTCCCCAGCCATGCTGTACCACAGTTTGCCGCGCATTACCCGGACGGCATCGGTATCCTGCCGGAATTCCGCAAATTCATCGACGTGTGACTTACTTGCAGGCGGAGCGGATGCTTCACCTGCATTTTTGCACCTATTTGATGACTTTTTACGCAGTTCAAGCCTTTTTCAGCAGGACTTTTCTGATGAAAAGGCGAATTTCTACATCAGATATTTGGGCGGACTTTTGCGCCGCCTTGACTTCATACGATGGAGGGATGACCGTGGAACAGCTGCTCAACGATGGCTGGCAATTCTGCAAGCTACCGCTCGGCTCGACGCTGGAAGATGTGAGCAATGCGGCACTTCAGGCAGTCGATTTACCCCATGATTTTCTGATTGAAAACGAAAACGACCTGTACGAGACGACGGATGCGTGGTATCTGCGCACGCTGGACGTGCCGGAAAACTGGTGCGCGTCGTGCGTCCTCGTGCGGTTCGACGGCGTGTATATGGACTGCGACGTGCTGCTCAACGGGCACATCGTCTGCACGCATCATTACGGCTACACGGCGTTCGACGTGGACCTGACCAGCCGGCTGCTCGTCGGCAGAAACACGCTGGCGGTGCATATCCGCCATCAAAGCCCGAACAGCCGCTGGTATTCCGGCGCGGGCATCTACCGCGATGTGACGCTGCATGTGCTGCCCAAGCGCCATATTCCGCTGGACGGCGTGTACGTCACAACCACGCACGAGCTGGAAAGCTGGACGATGACCATTGACACGGAGCTTTGCGGCGTGAAGGACAACGGCGTGCTGACACATGTGCTGCTCGACGGCGACGTGCCGGTGTGCGATGTGACGGTGGAAGCCGCGGGCGACCACGCCAATGCGGTCATGCAGGTGCTTTCGCCGAAGCTCTGGTCGCCGGACGCGCCGAACGTTTACACGCTGCAAACCATGCTGGGCAATCAGGTTATCCGGCAGAACGTCGGCTTCCGCGACCTGACATTCACCACGGATCGCGGACTGCTGGTCAACGGCGCGCCCGTCAAGCTGCACGGCGTCTGCCTGCACCACGACTTAGGCTGTCTGGGGTCGGCGTTCCACGAAAAGGCGATGCGCCGCCAGCTGCGCGCCATGCGGCAAATGGGCGTCAATGCCCTGCGCACAAGCCACAATCCGCCCGCGAAGCAGGTGATGGACTTATGCGACGAGCTCGGCATTTTCGTGGTAGACGAAGCGTTTGATATGTGGCTGCGCGCCAAAACGCCGTTTGACTACGCGCGCTTCTTCCCCACCGACATGCCGTCGGATGTCGCCGCATGGGTGCGCCGCGACCGCAATCATCCGTCGCTGCTGATGTGGTCAATCGGCAACGAGATTCTGGACACGCATCTGGATGAATCCGCTCAGCAGGTGACGTGCGACCTGTGCGAGAATGTGCGCCTGCACGACCCACGCGGCAATGCCGTCATCACCATCGGCAGCAACTTCATGCCGTGGGAAGGTGCGCGGAAATGCGCTGATTTGGTAGACGCGCAAGGCTACAACTACGGCGAAAAGTATTACGAGGCACACCATGCCGAACATCCAGACTGGGTGATTTACGGCAGTGAGACAGCTTCGGCGCTGTCCAGCCGCGGCATTTACCACTTCCCGATGGCAGCGTCGATTCTCTCCGACGAGGATCTGCAATGCTCCGCGCTGGGCAATTCCACGTCCAGCTGGGGCACGAAGGACATGCGCAAGTGCATCGTGGAAGATTTGAACACGCCGTATTCGCTGGGGCAGTTCCTCTGGAGCGGCATTGACTACATCGGCGAACCCACGCCGTACCACACCCGGTCGTGCTATTTCGGCATGATGGACACGGCAGTATTCCCGAAAGACTACTGGTACTTATTCAAATCCCTGTGGACGAACGCGCCGATGGTGCACATTGGCGTATACTGGGATTGGAATCCGGGACAAATGATTGATGTGCCCGTGATGACAAACGGCGTGAAAGCCGAACTGCTGCTCAACGGGCGTTCGCTGGGTGTGCAGGAAGTCAGCCGCACGGACTGGGCACACTGCCGTCCGGCGTGGCAAGTGCCGTTTGAGGCGGGCGAGCTGGTCGCGCGCGCGTATGACGCGGACGGGCATCTGATTGCCGAGGACGTCCAGCGCACGCCCGGCGAAAGCCACCATATCGTGCTGTCCGCGGAGGATGCTTTCCTGCTGGGCGACGGCGAGGACATGACGTTCGTGACCATCACCGTGGCGGACGAAAACGGCACCCCCGTTGAAAACGCGGTGGATCGCGTGCTGGTGGATGTTGACGGCTGTGGGCGGCTGCTGGGGCTGGACAATGGTGACTCCACCGACCGAGACGGCTACAAGACGAACACGCGCCGCCTGTTCAGCGGCAAGCTGCTGGCGATTGTCGGCGCGCTGGCAGGCGAAGGAACCATCCGCATCCGCGTGTCGGGCGTTGGGCTGGTCGGCGCTGAATTAACGCTGCCCGTCCGCGCGGCGCGCAAAACGCCGGGGCGCAGCTGTTCCGCCGTGCTGTGCCGTCAGGAAGAAATGCCCGCGGACAAGCCGGTTCGCCGCATTGAGCTGCTGCCGCTGGGCGACAAGCGTCTGGGCAGCGAGCATCCAACGGTCTCCTTCCGCGTGGCGGTTCATCCGGCGGATGCGGACAAGCAGCCGATGGCCTTCCGCGTCACCAATGGTCAGGGCATTGACTCCCCCTGCGCGTCGTGTTCGGTGGACGGCGACGTGGTGACGGTGACGGCGCGGGGCGACGACACCGTGTACCTGCGCGCCTCCTGCACAAACGGGTACGACCATCCGCGCATTATCAGCCAGCAGGATATTGTCATCACCGGGCTGGGGCAGCCGTTCCTTGATCCCTACGGCTTTATCTCCGGCGGGCTGTACTCGCTTTCCTCCGGCGAAATCGGCAATGGCAACGAGCAGGGCATATCCTTCGCGCGCGACGGCGAAAGCATGGCGGGCTACACCAAAATCGACTTCGGCGACGTTGGTTCGGATGTTATCACGCTTCCGGTTTTCGCGCTGGACAGCAACCTGTACGAAATCAAGCTCTGGGACGGCGACCCGGCGGACGGCGGACGGCTGATTGCTGTTCTGCCCTACCAGAAGCCGAGCATCTGGAACGTCTACCAGAGCGAAACGTACCACCTGCCGGAGCGCCTGACGGGCGTGCATACGCTGTGCTTCTCGCTGACGAGCAAAATTCACCTGAAAGGCTTCTCGTTCGAGAAGCAGAGCCGCGCGTGGCTGCCACAGACGGCGCAAGACGCCGACACAGTCTACGGCGACAGCTTCACCCGCAGCGGCAGTGCCGTCACGAGCATCGGCAACAACGTGTCGCTTGTCTGGGAGAACATGGATTTCGGCGCATCCACCCATGCGGAACTCCGCTTGGACGGACAGACGCCGCTTTCGACGAACCCCGTCACGATTCGCTTCACCAATCAGGAGGGCGAACAGCTGACCTCGCTGGCGCAGTTCAGCGGAACGGAACGCGGCGTGCAGTGCTTCGACGTGAACGTGCTGCCGGGCGTGTGTTCAGTCGCGTTCGTGTTTCTTCCCGGCAGTCAATTTGATTTCTACGGCTTCACCTTTGTCAAGCAGGAAGAAGCTGCACAGTAAAAGGAGTGGAATCTGATGATTCTGTATAATTCGCTCACCCACCGCAAAGAGCCGTTTGTGCCGCGCTTCGGCAACAAGGTGTCCATGTACACCTGCGGTCCGACGGTCTATCATTTCGCGCATATCGGCAACCTGCGCACCTATATTATGGAGGACATGCTCGAAAAGGCGCTGCGCTATGAGGGCTACGACGTCAAGCGCGTAATGAACATCACCGACGTCGGCCATCTTTCCAGCGACGCCGACACGGGCGAGGACAAGATGCTCAAGGGCGCGCGCCGTGAGCACAAAACAGTCATGGAAATCGCGAAGTTCTACACCGATGCGTTCTTCTCTGACTGCCAGAAGCTCAACATCAAGCGCCCCGACGTGGTTGAGCCCGCAACGAACTGCATCCCCGACTACATCGACATGATTACCGTGCTGCTGGAGAAAGGCTATGCCTACCACGCAGGCGGCAACATCTACTTTGACACCAGCAAGCTGGAAAAGTACTACGTCTTTAACGACCACAACGAGGAAGACCTCGAAGTCGGCGTGCGCGACGACGTAGATGAGGACACGAACAAGCGCAACAAGGCGGACTTCGTGCTGTGGTTCACAAAGTCGAAGTTCGAGGATCAGGCGCTGAAGTGGGATTCGCCGTGGGGCGTGGGCTATCCCGGCTGGCACATCGAGTGCTCGTGCATCAGCAAAAAGCACCTCGGTGAATATCTTGACCTGCACTGCGGCGGCATCGACAACGCATTCCCCCACCACACCAACGAAATCGCCCAGAGCGAAAGCTACCTCGGTCACGAGTGGTGCAAAACGTGGTTCCATGTGCATCACCTGAACACCACGGGCGGCAAGATGAGCAAATCGAAGGGCGAATTCCTGACCGTGTCTCTTTTGCAGGACAAAGGCTATGACCCGCTGGTGTACCGCCTGTTCTGCCTGCAGAGCCACTATCGGCAGAGCCAGATGTTCACTTGGGAGAACATGGATAATGCCGCTGCTGCGTACACGAAGCTGCTGGGACGCATTGCGTCGCTGATTCCCGCGGGTACGCCGGTGGATGCGGAGAAAATGAAGCCATATCAGGAGAAGTTCCGTCAGGCGCTGGATGCTGACCTGAACACCTCTCTGGCCGTGACGCGCCTGTACGACGTGCTGAAGGCGAAAGACCTGTCCGATGATGAGAAGCTGGCGCTGGTGGGCGACTTTGACGCGGTGCTGTCACTCAGCCTGCTGGAAAAGGCAGCGGTCATCCGCGACGCGCAGAAGGCGACGAGCGAAGTGCACGGCGACGGCGAATACGTCATTATTGCCCCGGCAGACGCCACCGATGAAGAGCAGAGCACCGTCCGTGAACTGCTGCTGAGCCGCTATCAGGCGCGGAAGGACAAGAACTGGGCGGAATCCGACCGCATCCGCGACATTTTGAAGGATATGGGCATTGCCGTCAAGGACAACAAAGAAGGCGTGCAGTGGATGCGGGGGTAATTTGCCTGCCTCCCCTGTAAAATTTCCTGCAAAAGGCTGACAAATGGCGGTAAGTATGGTATACTGATTCGTGGACGATAATTTCGGTCATCCGAAAGGAGTGCTTCCCGATGAATATTCTGCAAGCTGCCATTCTCGGCCTCGTGCAGGGGCTTGGCGAGTTTCTTCCGATTTCCTCCAGCGGTCATCTGCTGCTCAGCCGCATCCTGATGGGTTTCACGATTGATGAAACAGGCGCCTACCATATGCTGGACATCCTCCTGCATGTTGGCACGCTGATTCCGGTTCTCATCGTGTTCTGGAAGGACTGGTGGGCGATTCTGAAGAACCCCTTCAAGTCCAAGACACTGCTGCTGCTCTTCATCGCTTCCCTGCCGACACTGCTGTTCAAGGTTGTGTTTGATGATTTCATCACTTCCTGCGAGACAGGCTGGTTCCTCGGTGCGAGCTTCCTGCTGACGGGTTTCTTCCTCCTGCTGGCGGAAACGCTGAGCGCACACCGCAAGCAGTACGCCGACCAGCCGAACTTCAAGCACGCCATCATCATGGGCTGTATGCAGGGTGTGGCGCTGCTGCCGGGCGTTTCCCGCAGCGGCTCGACGCTGGCGGGCGGTCTGCTCTCCGGGCTGAACCGCAAGAGCGCGGCGAAGTTCTCCTTCATGATGAGCGCCCCCGCGATTGTCGGCGCACTCATCATCGACGGCAAAACCGCAATCGAAGAGGGCTGGGTGCAGGATTTGACGCTCGTGCCGACGCTGGTGGGCATCCTCGTGGCGGCAATCAGCGGCTATATCGCCATCCGCTTCATGCTCAGCCTCATCAGCCGTGTCAGCCTGAACTGGTTTGCGCTGTATGTAGCGATTCTGGGCGTGCTAATTCTGGTACTTCAGCTGATTGGCTATCCGGGAACGGTGCCGTTCGTCATTCCGGACATGTCTGGTGCGGTGACGAGCACGCTTCGGTTCTGGAATGTGTAACAATCACATGGGCTGTCCGTCTTTGGGGGCGGGCAGCCTTTTTTGCCCCTTGCCATCCGGGGCGCAAAATGCTATAATAGAATAGATATTTGTACTCTCGCATGGCTTTGCTGTGCAGAAAGGACGATTGCGCCTGATGCTAACGTTTCGCCGGCTGATTTGTCTCCTGCTCGCACTTGGGCTGCTGACCATCAGCGCCGTGGCAGAAATGCCGAACCCCACCCTCGACCCCAACGCGAACCCGTATGATGAGACGCACCCGGAGCTGCTCGAAGCCGACCAGCTGTACTGCACATCCGCTATTCTCATCGAGCAGAGCACGGGGGAAGTCATCTTCGAGAAAAATGCCGATTTGACCATGTACCCCGCTTCGACGACAAAGATTATGACCGTGCTGCTGGGCATCCTCAACAGCAACCCTGACGACAAGGTGACGGTCAGCTACAACGGTTCTGCCGCCGCCATGCGCGCCATCGACTCGGAAGCGACCGTCATCAGCCTGCAGGAAGGCGAAGAGCTGACGATGCAGGATTTGCTCTTCGGCACGCTGATTCGTTCGGGCAACGACGGCGCAGTGGCGATTGCGGAGGCCGTCGCCGGGAATGAAAGCACGTTCGTCGCGCTGATGAACCAGACCGCGCACGACCTCGGCATGAATAGCACGCACTTCATGAACCCGCACGGCCTGCACGACGACAACCATTACACGACTGCGCGCGACTTGGCGACGCTGGCGCGCTACGCCATGCAGAACGACACCTTCCGCACGATTGCGAAAACGACCGAGTACAAGATGGCGGCGACGAACAAGCAGCGTTCGCGCACGCTGACGACCCGTCACCGCATCATGCTGCCGCAGTACAACAAGACGGACAACCGCTACTATTACGCGCCGATGACGGGCATTAAGTCCGGCTCGACGTCGCTGGCGGGCTACTGCTACGTCGGTTCGGCGTCACTGAACGGCGTTGACCTGATTTCCGTCGTCATGTACTCCAGCCAGTACGGTGTCTGGACGGACACGAAGAAGCTGATGGCGTACGGCTTCAGCCAGTATCAGCACGTCACGATTTCCGAGCTGTACAACCTGAACCCCATCAGCATTTACACCAGCGCGTATGAGATTGACGACCCGAATCAGGGGCAGCTGACGCTCCTGTGCCAACCACAGGATGCCACGCAGGCTGCCCTTGCGGAACTCAGTACGACGAAGAAGCGCATCGACTACCTGTCCGAAAACCTTCGCGACCTCGTGACTGTCTCCTACACGCGCGATTTTGCCGCACCCGTCAGCGCGGGCGAAATTATGGGCACAATGACCTACGTCAGCGACGATGGCACGCCGATTACATTCAACCTTGTCGCCAGCCGCAGCGTCGCGCGCCGCTCGAACATGCCGCTGACATATGAGGAGATTGTCGCGATGACACAGGGGCAAACTGGCATTCCGATTGTGCCGGAAACGGTGATTCCCGTCGTCGTGATTCTGCTGATTCCAACCATTGCGCTGTTCATCATCTTCCGTGTGCATCGCCGCAGGAAGCGCCGTGAGGACTTCTCTGACGGGATTCCGCGCAGCTGACCGCACTCAAAAACGCCCCTTTCCGAAGCATCTCTGCCGGAAAGGGGCGTTCTGTTTGGTGGATTTATACTGTTTCCAGATGAATTATTATACTATTTCCAGATAAGAATGCGCCAAGATGCGCCGCGAATTTTTCATTCTGGCTAACGTGAATGAAACGCAGCGTAGCAGCGCTACGCTAAGTGGAATGAGCGGACGCCAGAATGGAAAAGGCGCAAGCAGATGGCGCAGGTGAATCTGGAAATAGTATTATTTGGCTGCCGTCACCGTAGCGGGCTTTGCGCCGCCTTCCTTGATTTCGCCGGCTTTCGTCAGCGCAATCTTGGTGATGACCGGGCCACTCAGTTCGTAGATGAGCGTACCTGCCAGCACGACGGCGTTAATCGTCGGGCCGTAGGCGGGCAAATCCGTCAGGCACATGCGCGCCATGCCGATGGCGACACCCGCCTGCGGAATCAACGTCATACCGAGGTAGCGGATGATGTTCTTATCACACTTCTCGATGGCAGCGCCGATGGTTGCGCCGAGCGACTTGCCAATTGCGCGGCTCAAAACATACGCAATACCCACCACGCCGACCGTCGGCAGCACGGACAAGTCAAGGCTTGCGCCGCTCAAGACGAAGAAGAGCAGGAACAGCGGCGGCGTGAAGCGGTCGCACTGCTCAAGGAGCGCAGGCGAATCGTTGCTGACGTTGATCATCGTCGCGCCAATCATCATGCAGACCAGCAGGCTGCTCAAATCGAGCATGGTACTCAAGCCAACGGCGAGGAACACGATGAGAATCGTCATCGTCAGCTTATTGCCGCGCGAATGGAAGAAGCGCAGGCAGAAAACCATCACCGTGCCAATGAGAACGCCCATCGCCAGCGAGCCGACAATTTCAATCAGCGGCTTCACCAGCAGCGTCATCACGCTTAATGCCGCGCCGCTGTCAAGCGTGCGGGCGATTGCCATCATGATGGCGTAGAGCATCAGCCCCAGCGCATCGTCCATGGCGACAACGGGCAGCAGCATCCGCGTCACCGGGCCGTTCGCCTTGTACTGGCGGACGACCATCAGCGTCGCCGCCGGAGCGGTTGCCGCGGCAATCGCCCCCAGCGCCAGACACATCGGCAGCGGCTGACCCAGCGCCAGCAGCGTCAGGAACACCAGCAGTGATGCCACGCAGCCCTCAAACGCCGTGATGACCATCGGCTTCGCGCCGATTTCCTTGATGTAGGAGAACTTGAACTCACTGCCGATGGAATAAGCAATGAAACCCAGCGCGACATCGGAGATAATCGACAGCTTGCTGTTCATTTCCGGCGTCAGCACCTTCAGCACATACGGCCCGACCAGCAGACCCGCAATCAGGTACGCCGTCACGTTCGGCAGATGAATCAGCTTAATCAGGCGCGTCATGGCCATGCCAACCGCCATTGCAATGGCAAGCGCAAACAGGATATTCATTTGTTCTTGTTGACCCCTTCCACAAACGTCGTGGGCAGGGCGAAGCAAATACCCGTGTCGGGCTTGTCCAGTCCACCGGTTACTTTGTTGATGATTTCAATCATCTGCGGAATCTGTTCGGATTTCAGCAGCGTGAAAATCGTCTTGGAGCGTTTCCGCTCCGGATTGCACAGGTGGCGCAGCACCCCCAGCACCGGCAGATCGTCGATGTTATGGTCGCCATCCAGCACGCGCATCATGCCCGTCGATTCCAAAATGGTCGCGCCGCCGATGTTCTGCTTGAGCATTTCTTCCAGCAGCGGCTCCAGAAATTCTTCCCGATTCAGCACGAGAACAAACATCTGCATTGTGGTTTCCCTCCCTCATTCTTTGCAGCACCCAATGCCATGAAACACCCTATATTGTAGCACTTTCGTCCTGTTTGTCAATCGAATTTGCCCCCAAATCCCCACGTTTTCTCATGAAATTCTCATCATTTCTTCTCATCTTTCACAAGCATTTCGGAGGAATCTGTGTTATCATATAGGTGTCAGGGAAAAAAGCCCGCTCAGCGGGAAAGGAGATTGATTTTATGGCAAGCTACACGATTGAAGATATTGAACTGATTCGGCGCAAGAGCGGCATCAGCTATCAGGAGGCGGTTTCACTGCTGGATTACCACAACGGCAATGTCGCCCGTGCGCTGGTCGATTTGGAGCGCAACGGCCGCTTAAAGCCCGATGCCGCCGCGCAGGATGGGCCGAAGTCCGCCGAAAAGAAAGCGTCCACCGCTGCTGCCAGCAAGAGCAAGGGCGGCTTCATGCACTTCATCAACAAGCTTTACCGCGCCCGTGTGAAGGTTGCGCGGCAGTCGATTCCGATTCTCAACATTTCGCTGCTGTTCACCCTCGTCGCGGCGCTCATCAGCCCGCATTTGCTGATTCTCAGCGCGATTCTGATCCTGCTGCTGGGCTATCGTGTGTCGTTTGACAAGGACGACGCGGATTTCGCGGGTGAAAACATGGATCGCATGGTCAAGAACGCCGCGAGCAACGTCCGCAGCACGGTGGATGAGTTCGCGCGCGGCTTTCAGGCGGGCATGAACGGTCAGAGCGAATCCTCCGAGAAGAAGGCGGAGATGGATTCTGCGGACAACCGCAGCTACTACGCTGCAAGCGCGGCAAAGCCGGAATACCACTCCTGCCCTACCATCAACGTGCCGGTGCAAGTGCCAAGCCAAGACGGCAATGTGACCGTGGAGGACGACACGGACGGCTTCAACTCCGCAACGATTAAGTAAGGAAGGTGCATCCATATGCTGCCGCTGATGCTGGGCTTGCTGCTGTTTGCCAATGTGCTTGTTTTCGCCTCGCTGATGCTCTTCTTCGGGCTGATTGGCGGCTGCAGGCAGCATTGACTTACCCTTCGCGGGACGCATTCAAGCGTTCCGCTTTTGCCCGTATATGGAGAATGGAGGATAACCATGAGCCGCATTTTGATTGTGGAGGATGAAAAGAAGATCGCTCGCTTTCTGGAACTCGAGCTGACGCACGAGGGATACGAAGTGCAGACGGCAGGCGACGGGCGCAGCGGGCTGGAGCAGGCGCAAAGCTGGCAGCCGGATCTGCTGATTCTTGACCTGATGCTGCCGGAATTGTCCGGCATCGAGGTCTGCCGCCGCCTACGCCACGACAGCGACGTGCCGATTATTATGCTGACCGCGAAAGACGATGTATCCGACAAGGTGATGGGGCTGGACATGGGTGCGGACGACTACATGACGAAGCCGTTCGCCATTGAGGAGCTGCTGGCGCGCATCCGCGTGGGGCTGAAGAAGCGCCGGAGTTCCGCCGCTGAAACGCCTGCGCCCGCGTCCAACGTGCTGCGTGCGGGCGGTCTGGTGTTAGAGCCGTCCAGTTACACAGTGACGATGAACAATCAGCCCATCAACTTGACAAAAAAGGAATTTGACCTGCTGAAATACCTCATGTCCCACAAGGGAGAAGCCGTGACGCGGGACGCGCTGCTGACTGACGTGTGGGGCTACGATTATGCGGGCGACACGAACGTGGTGGACGTGTACATCCGCTATCTGCGCCACAAAATTGACGAGCCGTTCGGCGTCAAGACGCTGCACACCATCCGTGCCGTCGGCTACATGTTCCGCGTCGATGACTGACCGTCCGAAGGCACGGCGCATCCGCCGCAAGAAGGATGTTTCCCCTGCCGTGCCCAAGCCGCACGGGCTGCCTTCCACCCTTTCCCGCATTCGTTTGTCCCTCTCCTTCCGCATCGCCGCCCACTTTTCCTTCCAGCTGGTGCGGACGTTTCTCCCCGCGCTGCTCATCCTGACGCTGGCGTTCGCGGGCGGCACGCTGTACCTCGCTGAACGCGACATTGCGCGGCTGCAATGTGCGCCGCTGTCCGCAGACGGCACCATTGCCCTCTCCGTGCTGGATGACGCGGAAGTGACACTGCTGGCCGAAGCGCGCACAGACGGCATCATCGTGGGGCAAAGCGCCTACCGCCTGCTTGACCCGGAGGCGATTTTCACTGAAGGACGCTACATCGTGCAGGCGCAGCACATTTCGGGGCAGTCGCTGCTGATTTCGCTCAGCCTCTCTCGCCCGCTTGCGCTGTACTGCGGAGCTGCCGCGGCGCTGGTCATCACCGACCTGTTCCGCATGTTCTACTTCGTCTGGCATCGGAAGCGGCTGCAAAAGAGCGTCCTCGCGCCGATTCGCGATATCACCGACATGGCAGCGACGCTCTCCGCGAACAACCTCTCCAACCGCATCAACATCGCCGGGACAAAAAATGAGCTGAAAGACCTCGCGACGGTCATCAACTCCATGCTCGACCGCATCGAAACATCCTACAACAGCCAGAAGCAGTTCGTTTCCGACGCTTCGCACGAGCTTCGGACGCCGATTGCCGTCATTCAGGGATATGCCAGCATGTTGTCCCGCTGGGGCAAGAGCGACCCGGATGTGCTGAACGAGGGCATCAACGCCATCGCGCAGGAGACGGAAAGCATGAAGGAGCTTGTCGAAAGTCTGCTGTTCCTCGCGCGCCACGACAAGAAAACGCTGATGATGGAGATGGTGCGGTTTGACGCATACGACGTTGCCGCGGAGGTGCAGCGCGAAGCCGCAATGGTCACGCCGGAGGACACGTTCGCGCTTGACCCCGCTGACCATGTGCAGATTGAGGCCGACCGCGGAATGCTGAAGCAGGTCATGCGCATCCTGTGCGACAACGCGGTAAAGTACTCCCCCAAGGGCAGCACCATTACCCTCGGCGTACAAAAAACCGAGAACGGCTGCACGCTGTCCATGAGCGACCACGGGCCGGGCATCCCCAAGGAAGAGCTTTCGAGAATATTCGAACGCTTCTACCGCTGTGACAGTGCCCGCAAAACCGAAAGCAGCGGTCACGGGCTTGGGCTGTCCATTGCGCGCATCATTGTCATGGGGCACAGCGGGCAGCTCCGCGTTCGCAGCAAGGTCGGCGCGGGCACGACATTCTATGTTGATTTGCCGCTGACGCAGGACAAGGTACGGCATGGCGGCGAAGTCAATCTGCCGCCAGAGAAGAAGCACCGCTACCGGCTTCGTTCGAAGAAGGATAAAAGCGGCTACGCAGAAGCAAAAGTATCATAATGAAGACCGCACCCGGTTTGACCCGGATGCGGCTTTTTTCGTTAAGCGATTCCCATATAACGCGAGCTGATGGCGCAGGCGAATCCGGAAATCGTATTAGCTGTTGCTGTTGGCGCAGTTGCAGCTGCCGCTGCACGAGCCGGAGCATCCGCGTCCGCAATTGCAGTTGGAACGCACCGTGCTGCTGACGTTGCCCGTCGCGACCGTGCCACTGTTGCAGACGGACTGCGGCGGGAAGAGCGGCAAGGCAAAGAACTCGTCGCAGACGCTTTCCGCGAACTCCTCGGCGGGCGGAATCGGGCAGTAGCCGTAGCTGGGAATCAAGATTTCGGCTTCCGCGAGTACCTTCAAAATCGTCGTGACGCAGATGGTCATCTTGAACTGGTTGTTGCCCAGATACGTCCCGCTGACGCAAATCGCGCTGACCATGCTTTCCAGCGTGTACGGCACAATGGACTCGTCAGGAATGCTCAGCAGCACATCGCGGTTGACGCTGATGGTCGCCTTGCCGATGTACTCCACGCAGCGGCTATCCACAAACAGGATGTCAATCGGGATGTCGATCGTTGCGCGCACACGGGCGAAGCAGGGGCGGTCGCACAGGCGATCAACGGTCAGGTTGCGGATGTTGCCCTCGGTCGTGGTGCTGCGGCAGCTCTCGAAGGTAATCGGCGGCACGGGTGCGGACGTCGGCGGGATGGTCTCCTGCGTCTCCTGGCAGCCGCAGGCGTTGCAGGTGCAGGTGTTGTTGACCTGCGCGTAGCTGGTGATGGTGACGGTCTGCTTGGTAAGCTGCTCCTGCGTCATCGCGCTGTCATACACGCGCTTGACCTGCACGCAGACCTTCTCCTGCAAGCCGTCCAGCGCACTGCCGGAAATCGTACCGGGGCAGCAGTTGGGGTTCGCGTTCTTATACGAATAGAATGACATGGATCGCGCCTCCTTGTCTTTTCCGGCTCCGGTCGCCTTGGTGGAGCCTTCACCAGCAGACTATGAGGCGCGCGGGAAAGTGTGCGGCGCGAAAGAAATCTTGATACGAAAAATGCCATCCAGCACGGATGGCACTTGACTTACCCCATTTTCACCGGCGTGAACCCCTTCTTCGCAACCGCGTCCATCAGTACATCGTCCGCAACATCCGCGTTCAGCGTGATTTTCGCACACTTCGCCGCGAGCTCAACCTCCGCGTTTTCTACGCCCGGCACTGCCTTGAGCGCCTTCTCCACCGTCATCTTGCAATGATTGCACATCATGCCGTTAATCTGCATCGTCTTTTCCATCATCATTTCCTCCTACTTATGGAATCAATTCCGGCACGTCGTCGGTCATTTCCGCGTCGTCCGAATCGTCCTTGGGCTTTTCCGGCATCGGCGGCAGCTCTTTGAGCGACGAAATGCCGAAATGCGCCAGAAAATTGTCCGTCGTGCCGTAGAGAATCGGGCGACCCAGCGCTTCCTTGCGCCCGACCTCGGCAATCAGCTCCTTATTCATCAGTGATTGCAGCGAATAGTCGCACTTCACGCCGCGAATCTGTTCTACCTCGGCGCGAGTAACCGGCTGACGGTACGCCACGACCGCGAGCGTCTCCATGGCCGCCTGCGAAAGTGACTGCTTCTGCACGGGCTGGAGAAGCCGCACCACATCCTGCGAATACAATGCGCGCGTCGCCAGCTGCACCTGATGCCCGTAGCGTTTGAGCGAAAAGCCGCGCTGGTTGAAGTCGTACTCGTCGCGCAGGTGAATCAGCGCATCCTCTACCTCGCGAATCGGCACATCCAGCGCCTTGGACAAGTCCTCTACGCGCACTGCCTCGCCCGCGACGAAGAGAATCGCCTCGATGCGCCCGGCAAGATTGCCGCCCTCCTCCATGATATCGTCGGGAAAGCGCAATTGCTCCTCGTTCTGTGTCTCGTTCATTCCGTTTCCTCCGTTGCGCTTTCGCCGTATTCATCAACATCTTTGCCGCGGCCGGGATAGAGAACGATTTCGCCCCATATTCCTTCCTGCTCGACGTGGATTTCGCCCAGTTTGAGCAGCTCCAGCAGCGCCAGAAACAGCGTCACGACTTCTTCCTTCGACGGCGCAGCGCTGAACGTTTCCTCAAAGCGCAGACAGCCGCGGCTGGACACACCCTTAAGCAGCGTCAACATGCACTCCTGCACATTATGCTCGTCGCGGTGAATATCGCGCGGCGCGTAGTGGTTCGTCTCCGGTGATTCGTCGCTTGCGGGTTTGCGCGCCCAGATGCGCAGGAACGCCTCCGTCAGCCCCTGCAGCGTCAAGCCAACAAGCTCCGTTTCCTGCGGCGGCAGCGGGTATTCCTCCGGCAGCTTCGTGAACAGGTTCGCCGCTGCCTGCTCGAACTGCTTCATGGCGGACGCGGTCTCGCGGAAGCGCTTGTATTCCTCCAAACGGCGGATCAGCGCTTCCTCCGGATCCTCCTCGCCCTCCTCGATGCGCGGCGGACGCGGCAGCATCGCGCGGGATTTGATTTCCAGCAGCGTTGCCGCCATGACCAGAAAATCCGTCGCGTCGTCCATATCAAGGTCAGGCGCATTGCGTACCGAATCAATATACTGGTCGGTAATCTGGCTGACGAAAATATCCTTGATGTCGATTTTTTCCTTGTTAATCAGGAACAGCAGCAAATCCAGCGGGCCGTCAAAATCCTTGAGCTGAAACGTCATTGCCATGTTTTATGCCCTCACGACAGCCCGAAAACCGCCAAGAATCCCTTGAGGAAGAACTCATAGACGGCGAAGATTGCCTTGCTCAAGAACTGATCCAGCGCGCCAGACATGAAGATGACAATCAGCACAATCTGCGCAATAACGAACGCCTGCCGCTTGAGCTGCAGTTTGCCCTTGAACAGCAAATCGTTGACGAGATGGTAACCATCCAGCGGCGGGATGGGCAGAATGTTGAACAGCGCAAGCCCCAGATTCGTCTGCGCCATCATCAGCAGGAAGCGCTCGACGTACCGCAGCCACGGCACAGCGAAATCCGCCAGCGCGCTTTCGGCGAATATGCCGTTGGTAATGCTCAGAATCACATTGTCCCTGCCATCCGTGAACTGGTAGAACGGGCTGAACAGGTGCGGGAGGGAGCTCGACGAGAATTCCCCCAGCATTTCCGAGCCGAACATGATTTTGCCGACGACGACGCTCAGGAACATGCAAATCAGGCACAGGCAGAGATTCGTCGCAATGCCGGCAATGGAAACGAAGAAATCGTCGCGCCGCCCGTGCCGGAAGTTGCGCGGATTGACCGGAACAGGTTTCGCCCAGCCCACGCCAATCAGAAACATGCTCAGCGTACCGATCAGGTCAAGGTGCGCCTTTGGGTTCAGGGAGAGCCGCCCCATCATTTTCGCCGTCGGGTCGCCGCAGCGGTATGCCACATAACCGTGCGCGCACTCGTGCAGAATCAGGCTGATAAGAATGACAGCGACAGCGTATACCAGCGTCAGCAGAAATTCCAGCGGGCTGGTACGGAGCGCTTCCAGATAAGTGTCCAAATTGGAAAGCATTTTTTCCCTCTTTTCATCATGAAGTACGTCCCTGACGCATAGAGTGAAGCAGCAATTTCAAGGAGGTGCTTGTTCTATGAGCGAGCAGGGAACGAATCAGATCCAGCAGCTGCAGGTTCCGCCGGCACAGGATTTCGACACAGCGAACTTTCAGGGATCGATGCAGGAGGTCTTGCATGAGAACATCGGAAACTATGTACTGGTGGATTTTCTCATTGGTACGTCGAATCTCGTCACCCGTCAAGGCTTCCTGTACTACGTCGGCACGCAGTTCATCGTCCTCTATGACAGCCTGAATCTGCGTTATGTCGTCTGCGATATCTTCTCCATCAAGTTCGTTACCTTCCTGCTGCCCGGCTATCAGCCCGGTCAGATTCAGACGACGGCGGAATTCGAGATGCACCCCGGCACGCCGAACACGCAGGTTGTTTCCGAAATGACGCAGGCGAGCGAAGGCACGTCCGACAGCACGGCACGCGATGCCGACGCAGGCGCAACATTCTCCGCACGCCCTGCCATGACGCCCGCGCAGGCTGCCCTCGCCCACGCCATCCGCCGGAAGAATCCGACCGTGCGATAATTGTACCGCACGAGAATGAAATCAGTGTGAAGAAACCCGGTGCAGCAGTTCCGCTTCGTCAATCACCTCGATGCCCAGCGTCTGCGCCTTGGTCAGTTTGCTTCCCGCCGCCTCGCCTGCAACGACGAAGGCGGTTTTTTTGCTGACCGAAGACGCGGGCTTGCCGCCGCTGCGGGCAATCAGGTCTTCCGCTTCCTTACGGGAGAGCGTCGGCAGCGTCCCCGTGACGACGATGCTCATGCCGGCGAACACGCCACCCTCCACCTTCTGCTTTTCCGCCGGGGTCACGCCCGCCGCCAGCAGACGGCGAATCATCTCGCGGTTCTCGTCGAAGGAGAAGAATTCCGTGATGCTCTGGGCAACAATGTCCCCCACATCATCGAGGGCGACCAGCTCCGACTGTGTCGCATTGGACACCTTCTCCAACGTCCCGAAGGCGTTCGCCAAGTCACGCGCGGTCTTGCGCCCGATATTCGGGATGCCGACCGCAAAGAGAAACGCATCAAGCTCACAGTGCTTGCTCTTTTCCAGCGCGGACAGCAGATTATCCGCCTTCTTGTCCTTGAAGCCGTCCAGCGACAGCACCTGCTCACGCGTAAGGGTGTATAAATCCGCCGGATCGCGGACGTTCATCTGGTCGTAGAGCTGCCCCGCCGTCTTTTCCGACAAGCCCTCGATGTCCATGGCGTCACGGCTGGCGAAGTGACTGATGCGCGCAACCGCCTGCGGGCGGCAGGAGACGCGGTTCATGCAGAAAATGTGTGCGCCGCGCTCAATCAGCTTTTCACCGCAAGCCGGGCAGACCTCCGGGCGGACAATCGGCGTTTCGCCCTCTTCGCTGTCCCCCACATGCCCCATGATTTCGGGAATCACGTCGTTCGAGCGGCGAATCCACACGCGCGCGCCAATGGCAACCCGCTTGCGCTGGATATCGCCCCAGTTGTTCAGCGTCGCCTTGCGCACGGTCACGCCGTAAAAATCAACAGGTTCAACATGCGCAACGGGCGTCAGCTTGCCCGTGCGCCCCACATCCCACGTCACGTCGCGGATGACGGTCGTCGTCTCCTCCGCCTCAAACTTGAACGCAATCGCCCAGCGCGGGAAGCGGTCCGTGTAGCCCATCATCTCGCGGGTGGAAAGGTCGCTGACCTTGATGAGCACGCCGTCAATCAGGAAGTCGAGGCTGCTGCGTTCCTCCTCGATGTGGTGGATGCAGTCCTCAATTTCGCGAATACTCCGGCACTGCCCCAGATACGGGCTGACCTGAAAGCCGTTTGCGCGCAGAAAATCAAGCATCCCCTGCTGCGTGGTGTACGGCGGATTGTCAATCGTGCCAATCTGATAGAAGAACGCATCGAGATGGCGGGAGGCGGTCACGGCGGGGTCAAGATTGCGGAGCGCTCCGGCGGCGGCGTTTCGGGCGTTTTTCAGCGGTTCTTTCGCCGTCTTGTTGTAGGTATCCAGTGCGGACAGGCGCATGATGCATTCGCCCTGCACTTCCAGCAGTCCCTGATACGGTATCGTCAGCGGCACGGTGCGGATGGTCTTTGCCTGAGGCAGAATCGCTTCACCGGTGATGCCGTTGCCGCGCGTCGCCGCCTGAATCAGCCTGCCCTCGTTGTAGGTCAGGTTCAGCGTCAAGCCGTCGAATTTGTACTCAACGCAGTATTGCAGGTCGTCCTGCCCGCTGAGCTTCTCGGTACGGCGAATCCAATCCTCCACCGCGCCGATGGACTGTGCCTTATCCATGCTCCACAGGCGGTGGATGTGCGTATGCGGTGCAAACGCCGTCATCACTTCGCCGCCGACCCGGTGCGTCGGAGAATCCGGCAGGACGATGCCCATTTCCTTTTCCAGCGCCGACAGTTCGTCGTAGAGCTTGTCCCACTCCATATCGGACATAATCGGTTCGCTGCCGAAGTAGTACGCCTGCGACGCCTGATTGAGCGTGTCCGCAAGCTGACGCATCCGCGCCGTCTGTTCTGTCATGCTTAATCCTCCAGCTTGACAATCGGCGCAACCATCAAGGCAAACTCCTTGATGCCGTATGCCGTGAATTCAATCTTGATGCGGCTCGTGCTGCCTGAACCTGTGACTTCGACCACCGTGCCCTCGCCAAACTTCAGGTGGCGCACGCGGTCGCCCGGTTTATACATGTTCTGAAGAGCACTGGCGGACATGCTGCGCGCCGGGGACTGCACGAAGCCCTTCTGCACGCCGGGGATATTCAGCCCGCGCAGGCCGGTATTGCCGCTGCCGGGGCGGATGGGCGCACTACCGGACGGCGCCGGGCGATTCGTGCCGCCGCGGTTGTACGCGCTGCGAGAGCGCATCTGCGGCTGGACGCGGTCGCCAAAGCGCTCCTTCATGCCCGCCATTTCGTCAGACAGCAGGCGTTCCGGGATTTCCGCCAAAAAGCGGCTGGGCGCGTTGTGATTCACCTGATTATACAGCATCCGCTGATTCGCGCGGGAGATGAACAGGCGCTTCTGGGCGCGCGTGATGCCGACATAGCACAGGCGGCGCTCCTCCTCCATCTTCGTCTCGTCCATGAGGCTGCGCGCGGACGGGAAAATGCCCTCTTCCAGACCGGTCATGAACACATCGGGGAATTCCAGACCCTTGGCGGAGTGCAGCGTCATCAGCGTCACATAGCCGCGCTCGTCCTCCTGCTGGTCAAGGTCAGTCACCAGCGACACGTTCTCCAGATAGTCCTCCAGCGTCGCGTTTTCCGTTGCTTTCGCGTATTCGCTGACCGCACCCATGAATTCCTGAATGTTCTCCACGCGCGAGCGGGCTTCCTCGGTATCTTCCTTCTGGTACTGCGCCAGCAAGCCCGTTTTTTCCACCAAAGTAGATACGAACTCCTCCAGCGGCATGGTTTCCTTGAGCGCCAGCAGCATCGTCATGAGCATAAAGAAGTCGCTGACGCACTTTTTCGGACGCGCGGAAAGCGAATCCGGAACGTCGGACAGGGCGCTGTACAGCGGCATATTGTTCTGCTGCGCGTGATTCATCAGCTCCTGCACGGTGCTGTCGCCGATGGCGCGCTTAGGCACGTTGATGATGCGGCGCAGGGACACATCGTCCGCCGGATTGACCACAACGCGCAGATACGCAATCACGTCGCGCACTTCCTTGCGGTCATAGAACTTCTGACCGCCGAAGACCTTGTAGGGAATCGCCGAGCGCATCAGCATTTCTTCCAGCACACGGCTCTGCGCGTTCGTGCGGTAGAGAATCGCCATGTTGCCATACGGTTCGCCGTGGCGGTTGAGCTGGCGGATGCGGTCGGCGACCCACGCGGCTTCCTCGCGTTCGTCGCCCGCGTCGAAGAGGCGAATCGGGTCGCCCTCGCCCTGCTCTGTCCACAGCTTTTTCTCCTTGCGCCCGGAATTGTGCGCAATCACCTGATTCGCCGCATCGAGGATATTGGCGGTCGAGCGATAATTCTGCTCGAGCTTGATGACGGTCGCGTCGGGATAATCCTTCTCAAAATCAAGGATATTGTGGATATCCGCGCCGCGCCAGCCGTAAATCGACTGGTCGTCATCGCCCACAACGCAGAGATTCCGGCTCTGGTCAGTCAGCAGTTTGACGAGCATATACTGCGCATAGTTCGTATCCTGATATTCGTCCACCATGACATATTGGAAGCGCTTGCGGTACACATCCAGCACAGGCGGATGGTCGGCGAGCAGTTCCAGCGTTTTGACGAGAAGGTCGTCAAAATCCAAGGCATTGAGCGTTTTCAGGCGCGCTTCGTACTCGACGAAGACCGTGTGAATCTGCTGGCAGCGGAAATCGCGGTCGGAATGGTCGAACCACTCGTCCGGACCCATCAGCTTGTTCTTCGCGTCGGAAATTTTTGCCTTCAGTTCGCGAATCGGCAGCAGCTTATCGTCAATATTCTGGCGCTTCAAAATTTCCTTCAGCACCGCGCCCTGATCGTCGTCATCATAAATGACAAAAGAACGGGTATAGCCGCCGAGTTTCTCAATATCGCGGCGGAGGATTTTGGCGCAGGTGGAGTGGAATGTGGAAATCCACGCGTCGTTCGCCTGATCGCCCACCAGCGCGGCAATTCGCTCCTTCATTTCCTTCGCCGCCTTGTTGGTGAACGTCAGCGCCAGAATATGGTACGCCGCCACGCCGTGCGCCATCAGGTTCGCCACGCGGCAGGTCAGGGCGCGGGTCTTGCCGGAGCCTGCGCCAGCCAGAATCAGCACCGGGCCTTCCAGCGTTTCCGCTGCCAAGCGCTGCTGCGGGTTGAGCATACTTAAATCCATTTTTGTTTCCTCAATCTTTCTTTTCCTTTTCCGCGGCATTTTCCATGGCATCCAGCACCGCCGTATAGCCGTTCGCCCCGTAGAGCAGCGCCCGGTTGACGCGGCTGATGGTTGCGGAGGATGCACCCGTCTGACGGGCAATTTCCTGATAGGTGGCATGTTCGCGGAGCATCTTCGCCACCTCGATGCGCTGCGCCATGCTCTTGATTTCCGCAATGGTACACAAATCCTCGAAGAAGCGATACGCCTCGTCCGTTGATTCCAGCGACAACAGCGCCTTCATCAGCAAGTCCGTCTGTCCGTTCTTCACGCGGGGCTCAAACATATTTCGCACTCCTTCACCGCAAGGGGTCAGCCCCCCTGCGCATAGGTACATTATAGCACATTTTTGCCCAAATGAACAGGGCAAAAACAGGGCAGAAAACACGGAAAATTGCGTCTTACCACGCAAAAAAGGGGGAAAGCCTGTTTCTTTCTCCCCTTTTGCTTTGGGCAGATTACCCTTCCAGTGGAACGGTCAGCACGTCTTCGAGTTCATACGGATGACCGTAAATCGTCACGCTGATCGGCTCGCCGGAAATCAGTGTCAGCGTCACGCCTTTGGGCTTCACGCGCAGTTCGATGATGCGCCCGCGGTAATTGAATTTGTAGCTGTATCCATTCCAGCAATCCGGCAGGAACGGTTTGAAGCGCAATCCGCCGAGCGTGCGCATTCCCGCAAAGCCCTTCGCAATCGCCAGCCACGAGCCGGACATGCTGGTGATATGCAGCCCGTCCTGTGAATCCTGATTGATGTTGTCCAAATCATAGCGCGCCGTCCGCTTGTACATCGCCACGGCGAGGTCTTTTTCACCAAGCTGCGCCGCCATAATCGAATGGATGCAGGGCGACAAGCCCGATTCGTGCAGCGTCAGCGGCGCATAGAAGTCGAAATTCCGCCGAAGCGTTTCGGTGTCGTAGACGTGGTTGAGGAAATACAAGCCCATCAGCACATCCGGCTGCTTGATGTACCCCGAACGCAAGATGCGATCCCACGACCAGTGCATATAGATAGGGCGCTCCTCCGCCGGTATGTCGGATGCGGGGCGCAAATCCTTGTCCAGAAAGGCGTCATGCTGCGGGAAAATGCCCAGACCGCAGTCGTCAGGATAATACATGCGGTCGGCAATGTCCTGCATGTGCTTGAGGTCGTCCGGCGTAATCTGCAAGGCTTCCAAGCGGTCGTCATCCAGCTTGGCGCATGTCTCCACAAAATACTCCAGGCACCACGCTGCCATGCGGTTGGTGTACCAGTTGTTGTTGACGTTGTTCTCGTACTCATTCGGGCCGGTCACGCCGAAAATCATGTACTTCTGCGTCCGCTGATTGAAATGCACGCGCCCGACCCAGAATTTCGCGATTTCCGCCATCACCTCGACGCCCTCGCCAAGCAGGTACGTTTCGTCCCCCGTGTACATCGTGTACTCAAAGATAGCGTGGACAATCGCGGCGTTGCGGTGGATGCCCTCGAACGCGACTTCCCACTCGTTGTGACACTCGCTGCCGTTGATGGTCGAAACGGGATAGAGTGCGCCGGGCATACCGAGGTTCGCCGCGTTGCGCTTCGCCGCTTCCAGATGGTGATAGCGGTAAAGCAGCAGCTGGCGCGCCGTGTCCGCCCCGCGAATCGCCAGAAACACCGGCAGGCAGTAGGCTTCCGTATCCCAGTACGTCGATCCGCCGAAGCGCTCGCCCGTGTAGCCCTTCGGTCCAATATTCAGCCGTGCGTCGCTGCCCGTGTAGGTGCTGAGCAGCTGGAAGAGGTTGAAGTGGATGCCCTGCTGCGCGCTGTCGTCGCCCTCAATCTGCACATCCGCCATTTCCCAGCGCTCGTGCCACGCTGCCTGATGCGCTTTGAGTGCCTTCTGCCATCCCTCGTCGCACGCCTGCTGCGCCGCCGCCATCGCCAAGTCCATCAGCTGGTCTTTGTCGTGGTCACGGCTGGTGAACACGGCGACGTACTTTTCCACCGAGACAGTCGTGCCGGAGTGAATATCGCCCGCATAGAGCGCAGCGCAGTAGCCGGCTTTGGACGCCATATCAATATAGTCGATGCCCTCAACGCGGTTCGTCATTGCCGCCGCGACGGTGAAGCGCTGCACGCCGTAGGGATTCGGCTTCGTCTGCACCAGCACGCCGCCGCGCTCATCCCAGCCCTCGCCATCCACCATGTTCCAGAAGGACTGGTCGTAGTTCGCATCAACATTGCGGACGTTGCCATCCAGATAGGGCGAAACCTCCATCCGGCAGTCAAACGACGGCGTCACCTGATAGCGAATCGCCAGCAGCTCCTTCGTATCCATTGACACGAAGCGCCAAGTGTCCAGCGTCAGGCTGCCCTTGTCCATGTCCACGCAGGCGTGGCGGTACAGCACGGCCGTGCGCATATCCACCTCGCGTTCATATTCCCAGACCGTCGCGCGGCTGAGGTCGAGCGGGTGCTGGTCGATGATGACGTGGATGCCGATGAGGTTGATGGTGTTGATAACCTTCGCATAATACTCCGGATAGCCTTTTTTCCACCATCCGACGCGTGTCTTATCGGGATACCACACGCCGCCCAGATACGTTCCCTGAAAGCTGTCGCCGGAATAATCTTCCTCAAAATTGCCGCGCAGACCCATATAGCCGTTCGCCAGCGACATCAGCGACTCGGCGAAGCGCTGGGTATTGGGCTGCCAGCCGCGTTCAACTACTTTCCACGGATGCACGGGAAAGCTCATTGTTTTTCCCCTCCCTTGTCGGCTCGAATGCATTTCCAGCCGGTGCAGAACTCTTCCTAATACAATAATGCTTTTCCGCTTTTTTGTCAAGGGAAACCGCGTTCTTCTGTGTTTGTCCGTTTCGCTGTATTTTCGTCCCGTTTCCTGCATTTTTAGTCTCATCCTGCACTTTTTCGCTTCATCGGCTTCGGGCTGCGAACCGCAAGATTCACACCAGCGCCCATTTTTTCCGCATTCGGGGCGTTTGCAGCTTTTTGCGAACGTTCGGCATTTTTGTTTTTTTTGTCGTTTTTGAAGGGAAAAAACAGAATCAATGCAAAAAAAGCCCTTGACAAATCCTTTCCAAGCCGCTATACTTGTTGTCAACAGCAAGGGCGCTGTGAGATGAATTTCATTCGTTCTCGCAGTTGCCCTTTTCTTCGTAAATGCGAAAAAAACGCGTTTTACGAGGAGCGAGACGGAAAGCAGAGCCGCTTTCCCCCGCCGCTGGAATGCTTTCAAGAGCGAAATGACTTTGGAGGAGGAATCCCGGATGGCCAACATCGAAGAGCTTTTCGGCAGCAGCGTTTTCAATGACGCCGTCATGCAGAAGCGTCTGCCCAAGGATATTTACAAGGCGCTGCACAAAACCATCACTGATGGTACGCCCCTTGACCCGCAGGTGGCCAACGTCGTGGCAAATGCCATGAAGGACTGGGCAGTGGAACGCGGCGTTACGCATTATACGCACTGGTTCCAGCCCCTGACCGGCATCACCGCTGAAAAGCACGACAGCTTCATTTCGCCCAAGGACGGCGGCAAGATTATCCTCGAATTCAGCGGCAAGGAACTCGTCCGCGGTGAGCCGGACGCTTCCTCGTTCCCTTCCGGCGGCCTGCGCTCCACGTTTGAGGCGCGCGGCTACACGGCGTGGGATCCCACCAGCTACGCCTTCATCAAGGATGGCGTGCTGTGCATCCCGACGGCGTTCTGTTCCTACGGCGGCGAAGCGCTCGACCAGAAGACGCCGCTCCTGCGCTCGATGGAGGCGCTGTCCACGCAGGCGGTTCGCGTGCTGAAGCTCTTCGGCCGTGACGCAACGCGCGTGACCTCCACCGTCGGCCCGGAGCAGGAGTATTTCCTTGTTGACAAGGCGCTCTACGACCAGCGCAAGGACTTGATTTTCACCGGCCGCACCCTGTTCGGCAACAAGCCGCCGAAGGGGCAGGAGCTGGAAGACCACTATTTCGGTTCGATTAAGCCGCGCGTTCAGGCGTTCATGACCGATCTGAACGAAGAGCTGTGGAAGCTGGGCATCCTCGCCAAAACCGAGCACAATGAAGTTGCCCCCGCGCAGCACGAACTTGCCCCGATTTTTTCCATCACCTCCGTCGCAACCGACCACAATCAGCTGACGATGGAAATGATGAAGAAAATTGCCCAGCGCCACGGTCTGGTGTGCCTGCTGCACGAAAAGCCTTTTGCGGGCGTCAACGGCTCCGGCAAGCACAACAACTGGTCGATGTCCACCAACACCGGCTACAACCTGCTTGATCCCGGCGACGACCCGGCGACCTCCGCGCAGTTTATGCTGATTCTGACGGCGGTTATCAAGGCAGTTGATGAATATGCCGATTTGCTGCGCATCTCCGTCGCGTCCGCCGGCAATGACCATCGTCTGGGCGCGAACGAAGCGCCGCCCGCGATTATCTCCATGTTCCTCGGCGATGAGCTGTCCGCGATTGTCAACGCCTTCGAGGAAGAGAAGGAATACTGCGCAAGCGAAAAGCACGACCTTGAAATCGGCGTGAGCGTACTGCCGAAGTTCCCCAAGGACAACACCGACCGCAACCGTACCTCCCCGTTCGCCTTCACGGGCAACAAGTTCGAGTTCCGCTCGCTGGGGTCGTCCGAGTCCATTGCGGAAGCGAACGTGGTCATCAACACCATCGTCGCACAGTCCTTGAAGGAATTTGCGGATGAACTGGAAAGTGCGGAGAACTTCCGTGAGACGCTTCACAACCTGATTGTGAGCAACCTGCGCAAGCACAACCGCATCATCTTCAACGGCAACGGCTATGCTCCCGAATGGGTGGAGGAAGCCGCCCGCCGCGGTCTGCCGAACTACGTTTCGACCGTCGATGCGCTGCCGCACATGCTGGACGAGAAGAACATCAAGCTCTTCACCACCTTCGGCGTCTTCACCGAGGCGGAAATCCGCTCCCGCTACGAAATCAAGCTGGAGAACTACGCCAAGGTGCTCAACATCGAGGCGGAAACCTGCCTGATGATGGCAGAGAAGGAAATTCTCCCGGCATGTATGAAGTTCGCCGGTGCGACTGCCAAGGCTGTCAACGCCATGAAGACGGCAGGCGTCGAACCCTATGCGGAAGCGCATGTGCTGGCGGATGTTGCTGAGCGCAACGCCAAGCTGTACAAGGCGCTGGAAGGGCTGCGCGGCGCGGTCAAGGCGACCTGCCACGGCGACGCACTGGAGTGCGCCAAGTACGAACACAACGTCATCATTCCGGCGATGGCGGCTGTCCGCGAACAGGCGGATGAGCTGGAAACGCTGGTCGGCAAGGAGTACTGGCCCTTCCCGACGTATGACGACCTGCTCTTCAACGTGTAATAACCTTCTGCACAAAGACGTGCAGGTGGAACGGTTCTGCCGTTCGCCTGCACGTTTTTTGTATTCATCCACGGTGGCAACTCATACTAATTCGATTCTAAAACATGGCATCGAGCATAGCAGATTTTTCGTTCCGGCAAAGCTGAGTGAAGCGAGGCGTACTGGAGGTACGCGCGAGCGGAACGAAGCAAAGCCAGGGCGGAAAAGATGCTGTGCGAATGACATGGTTTAGATGAGAATTAGTATCACCCCACAAAAGGATTAGGAGGCGCATGGAAATGGATCTTTCCAGCATCATGGCATCAGTTGACAGCGAAATCTTCGGCGTATGGTTCTTAATCGGCGCGGCGCTCGTTTTCTGGATGCAGGCAGGCTTCGCAATGGTCGAAACCGGCTTCACCCGTGCGAAGAACACGGGCAACATCCTGATGAAGAACTTGATGGACTTCTGCATCGGCACAGTGATGTTCATCCTGATTGGCTTCTCGCTTCTGCTGGGCGAAGACCTGATGGGCTTTATCGGCAAGCCCGGTTTTGACATTTTCACCGCGTACCCGAATTTCGATTTCTCAAACTTCGTCTTTAACCTCGTTTTCTGCGCGACGACGGCGACCATCGTCTCCGGCGCAATGGCAGAGCGCACGAAGTTCCTCTCCTACTGCGTGTATTCCGCCATCATTTCCGCGCTGATTTACCCCATCGAGGCGCACTGGATCTGGGGCGGCGGCTGGCTGTCGCAGCTCGGCTTCCATGACTACGCCGGTTCGTGCGCGATTCACATGGTCGGCGGTCTGTGCGCGCTGATTGGCGCAAAGATGGTTGGTCCGCGCATCGGCAAGTTCTCCAAGGACAAGAACGGCAAGATTGTCGGCGTGAATGCGTTCCCCGGTCATAACATTCCGCTGGGCTGCCTCGGTGTGTTCATCCTGTGGCTCGGCTGGTACGGCTTCAACGGTGCGGCGGCGAAGAGCATCGAATCCCTCGGCTCGATTTTCCTGACGACGACGGTTGCGCCGTCCGTGGCGACAGTTGTTTGCATGATTTTCACTTGGGTGCATTACGGCAAGCCGGATGTGTCGATGTGCCTGAACGCCTCTCTGGCGGGTCTGGTCGGCATCACGGCGGGCTGCGACGTGCTGGACTGCACGGGTGCCATCATCGTCGGCGTTGTCTCCGGTCTGATTGTCAACTTCGGCGTGTGGTTCTTGGACAACAAGCTGCATGTGGATGATCCGGTCGGGGCGGTTGCTGTGCATTTCCTCAACGGCATCTGGGGCACGCTGGCGGTTGGTCTGCTGGCGACGGGCACAACGCCTGATTATCCCGAAGGGATGCTGACTGGTCTGTTCTACGGCGGCGGCTTCGATCTGCTGGGTCTGCAGCTGCTGGGTGTGCTGAGCGTCTGCGCATGGACGGCGGTCACGATTACGGTTGCTTTCCTCCTCATCAAGGCGATATTCGGTCTGCGTGTGAGCCGCGAGGAAGAAATCGCGGGTCTGGACATCATGGAGCACGGTCTTGCGTCTGGCTATGCGGACTTCATGCCCGCGACCTCTCTGCTGACGTCGGTGGAAGCTGTGCCGACCGTTGCGGTCGAAACGCCGAAGGTCTCGGTGGATGACGCTGTGCCGGTGGTGGTACGCAGTGACAAGGCACCTGCTTCTGACGTGAAGATGACGAAGGTCTCCATCCTCTGCAAGCAGAGCAGCTTCGAGGTGCTGAAAACGGCAATGGAGGAAATCGGCGTAACCGGCATGACCGTTTCGCAGGTGCTGGGCTGCGGGATGCAGAAGGGCCGTCCGGAATACTATCGCGGCGTCGCGGTGGAAATGAACCTTTTGCCGAAGGTGCAGGTGGACATCGTAGTGTGCAAGATTCCGGTTCGCACGGTTATCGACACGGCGAAGAAGGTGCTGTACTCCGGGCACATTGGCGACGGCAAGATCTTCGTGTACGACGTGGAGAACGTCATCAAGGTGCGCACGGGCGAAGAGGGCTACGACGCGCTGCAGGACGTGGAATAAATCCAATAAAATATGGGGAGGAAGCGCGAAACTTCCTCCCCTTTTCATGTGGAATTGATTATGCCAGATGCTTCTTCAGCGTCGCGCGGACAGCGCCCGGCCCTGCCAGCAGTTCCTTGACATCCGCCGTCACCTTGTCCGCCAGACCCGCCGTATACAGGCTGACCCCGAAGATGCTTGCGTTGCCGAGGATTCCCTCCAGCTTGCCGTCCACCGAATCCGGCTGACCGAGCGTCACGCCTGCCAGCGCCGCCTGCAAGGTAGCAAGCATCGGGTCGGAGGAGACGTTCATCGGCGCGCCGTTGTCATCCACGCCGATGAGGTAGCGAATCCAGCCTGCCAGTGCCAGCGGAATTGCAGTCAGGTCAGCGGGATTGAGCGTATCAGACGTCATGTAGCTCTTGATGGTTTCGCCGAAGCGGATGCCGACCTTCTGGGACGTGTCAGTCGCGATGCGCTGGGGCGTATCAGGGATGAAGGGGTTCGGCAGACGCTGCTCCACCACTTCGTCGATGAATGCCTTCGGGCTGATGATGCCGGGGTCAGTCACGACGGGCAGACCTTCCTTGTAGCCAATCGTCTTGACCAGCTTGACCAGTTCCGCATCCTTCATTTCCGCCGCAATGGAGGTATAGCCCAGCAGGCAGCCGTACACCGCCAGCGCGGTATGCAGCGGGTTCAGGCAGGTCGTCACCTTCATGCGCTCGGTGTCGTTGACGGTCTTGCGGTCGCAGAGGTACACGCCCGCCTTGTCCAGCGCCGGACGGCCGTTCGGGAAGCGATCCTCCACAACAAGATACTGCGGCACCTCGGCATTGACGAACGGCGCAATGTAGGTATTGCGGCTGGTGATGACGGACTGCATATCCTCAAAGCCCGCGTCCATCAGCTGTTTCTCGATGATTTCCGCCGGACGAGGGGTAATCTTGTCAATCATGCTCCACGGGAAGGAGACGCGCGCTTCGTCATTCACATACGCCTCGAAATCCGCCGGAACAAGCCCGTTCTTCACCCACGCTGCAACGATCTCCATCACGCTCGCGCGCAGCTTCTCGCCGTTGTGGGAGCAGTTGTCCATGCTGACCATGGCAATCGGCATAGCGCCCGCCTGGTAGCGCGCGTAGAGCATCGCCGCCACGACCGCCATCGCGTGATGCGCCTGCTTCGGGCCGTTTTCCATGTCGGACACGACCACGGGCATCAGTTCGCCCTTCATGTTGCGCAGCGCATAGCCCTTCTCGGTGATGGTGAAGGATGCCATTTGCAGCGACGGCGCGGTGAACACGTCCGTCAGCTGCTGCCACTGCGCTTCATCGGCACAGTTTGCCTTGATACCCTTTGCAATCGACGCGATGACTTCCTTCTGCGTCGAGCCGTCGGCTTTGAGCGACACCATGAGCGTCATGCTGTCATGCGGCACATAAATCTTATCAATAATGTCATAGTCGAACGTTTCCGCCGCGACGATGCCGGAGTCTGCCAGCCCCGCGTTCAGCAGACGCTGCTGAAGTCCCGCGATAAAGCCGCGGAAGATGTTTCCCGCGCCGAAATGCACCCACACGGGCTTCTCGGCGGTCTTCTCCGCCATCTTCGCCCAGTCGTACTGCGGCAGCGCCACCTGCGCGGCGGCATAGCCCTGCTTGTCCTGAATGCCCTGATAGGACAGTTTCATATTGCTTCTCCCCTTTGTTATCCGTTGATTATACTATTTCCAAATGAGAATGCGCCGCGAATGCAGGAAATAGTATCACTTCTTTTCGCCCTTCATGCGGCAGATAGCTTCCCACAGGCCGTTCAGGTACGTCGCGCCCAGCGCGCGGTCATACAGACCGTAGCCGGGGCGACCCTTTTCGTCCCAGATCATGCGGCCGTGGTCGGGGCGGATGTAGGTGTCCGGGCAGGTGTCGTAGATGGCTTCCATGATGTCGAACATGTTCAGGTCGCCCGCTTCGGACAGGTGCGCGGCTTCGCGGAAGTGATGGTAGCCCAGGAACTTGATGTTGCGGACGTGCATCGCGCCGATGCGGTTCATCTCACCGAAGTGGCGGATGATGGACGGAATGTCGTTGTCCGGCGAGCAGCCCAGAGAGCCGGTGCAGAGGCAGACGGTGTTCGCAGGGCTGTCATGGAGCTTGATAATCTTGTCGAAATCCTCCTGACTATGCGCAATGCGCGGCAGCCCGAAAATCGGCCACGCCGGGTCATCGGGATGGCACGCCATGCGGATGCCAACTTCCTCGCAGACAGGAATCACAGCGTCGAGGAAGTACTTGTAGTTCGCGCGCAGGTCATCGGGCGTGAGCTTTTCGTACTGGCGCAGGGTCGTTTCCAGCAGCGCCAGACGCTCCGGCTCCCAGCCGGGCAGCGTGAAGCCCTGCGAATCGGCGGCGGTGCGGCGGACGATTTCCATCGGGCCCATTTCGCCCAAATCCTTCTCGTCGAAGTACAGGGAGTTCGAGCCGTCCTCCGGGATGACACGCGCCAAGTCGGTGCGCAGCCAGTCAAAGACGGGCATGAAGTTGTAGATGATGACCTTTACGCCGTACTTCGCCAGCGTGCGGATGGTCGAGATGTAGTTGGCAATATATTCGTCGCGCGTGGGCAGACCCATCTTGATGTCCTCGTGGACATTGACGGACTCGACCACTTCCAGCTCCAGTCCAGCGGCGTGGACTTCCTCCACCAGCGCCTTGACCTCCTCTTCAGGCCAGTCGACACCGGCGGGCTTATCCAGCAAACCCATCAGACCGGACATGCCGGGAATCTGCTTCACATACTTCAGCGGAATCGGGTCGGACTCGCGGCCATACCAGCGGAATGTCATTTTCATGGGGATGTCTCCTCCTTCTGCTTTGCAAAGCCGCCTGTTTTTGCGGCAATGCGTCAAGTATATTTTACTATCAATTTTCGCAAAATGCAATCGTTTTTGACAGATTCGTGCGAAATCAGCGCACTTTTTTGCTAAATTTGCATGACAAAACCTTGTCAATTCGGTTTTCCTGCGGTATAATGCAAGCAAATCCACTTTGGGAGGGTGCTGACCATGTTCGATATCACTGCCATCGGCGAAGCGCTGATTGATCTGACGCAGACTGGGCTTTCCGCATCCGGCGTGGCGGAATATGCCGCGAATCCCGGCGGCGCTCCGGCAAATCTGGCGGTTGCCGCCGCGAAACTGGGGGCTTCCACCGCGTTCATCGGGCGCGTCGGGACGGATGCTTTCGGGACGCAGCTCCGCGAATGCCTCCGCGCAAACGGTGTGGATGTGTCGCGAATGCTGACCGACGCGCAGCGCCCGACGACGCTGGCAGTCGTTTCGCTGGACAGCCGCGGTGAGCGGTCGTTCTCCTTCTATCGCCAGCATAGCGCGGATTTGGCGCTTTCGCCGGACGATGTGCCGGATGAGGCTCTGCGCATCACGCACTTTTTCCATTTCGGCGGCGTCAGCCTAACAGCGAATCCCGCGCGCGATACGGTACTGGATGCTGTCCGGCGCGCGCGAAATCTCGGCGCGTGCGTCACCTACGACCCAAACTACCGCCCGGCGCTCTGGGGCAGCCGCGCGGAAGCCGTCACGCAATTGGCGCGTCCCCTGCCGCTGGTGGACATCTTGAAGGTGTCGGACGAAGAAATGGCGCTGCTGACTGGAACGGGCAATTTGCAGGACGGTTCGGCAGCACTGGCGGATGCCGGGATTCCGCTCGTACTGGTGACGCTCGGCGCGAAGGGCGCTTTCTACCGTTTCCGGGGCGAAACGGGTATCGTCGATGGCGTTCCGTGCGTTGTCGCGGATACAAACGGCGCGGGCGACACGTTCTTCGGTGCGTTTTTGAGCCGAATGCGGGCATTCACGCTCGATAACCTGACGATTCCGCAGCTTCGGGACATGCTGGGCTACGCAAACCGCGCCGCCAGCTGGACGACAAGCCGTTCAGGAGCGATTCCGGCAATGCCGACAGCGGAAGAGATGCGGTAAGCGCAAAAATCCCCTCTGATGCGCCAATTTCGGGCATCAGAGGGGATTTCCTTTATTCACCTGTGGTATTTTCCGGCTCATGACCGGGACGGTAGACAATGTCGTCACGCAGGCGGTAGAGCGTCGCGCCGCGTGTTTTCTTGCAGAATGTACTCGCCCACCACTCTACACTCTTCACCTCGTCGAACTGCACCAAGCCGTAACGAATGCCTTTCTTCTTGCCGCCGCGCATGTTGCTGTCCATCCAGTGGATTTCGTCCGTCTCCGGGTCGTAACCGAGCATGATGGCGCTGTGTGCGCCCGTGCCGTACTCGTACTTCGCGGACATTTGAAAATAGTCGCCGCGCTGCGCCTGCCGCATGAAGTCGCACGCCAGCGCCAGATTCTCCTCCGCGGACAGATTTTTGTCGTACTTGAACTGCGCCGCAATGTAGAACGGATTCCCCTTCTCCGGCGAAATATCCTCCCACTCGATGCCATAGCTGTACGGCTTGCTCTTTGCCGCGGACAGGTTGTTCGGCACGAGCAGCTGAACGTCCGGGTATTCCGCCATGCAGAAATCGTCGCGATTCTGGCGGAAAAGGTACGTTGTAAAGTTCTTGCAGACGTAAATATCGCCCTTGTAGTGTGCGCGCTGACTCTTGCCGTTCGCCTTGATATACAGTTCCTGCCCCAGCGCGATAATGCGGTTAATCAGGTCATCACGCGCAGTCAGCGTGTCGTCCGCCGTCTCTTCCGCAGCTTCGGGCGTCGGCTCGTCGAGATACACATCTTCCGCCAATGCGCAGGAAAAGAGCATCAGCAGTGCCGTCAAAAACGCTGCTCCCCGCTTCCACATAAAAATCACCTCATCCGTTTTCAAGCCACCTGTCACGCTTCCATTGTACTCTAAGAAGCGTGTTTTTTCAAGGCTTGATGCGAAGTTTTATACTATTTCCAGATAAGAATGCGCCAAGATGCGCCGCGAATTTTTCATTCTGGCTAACGTGAATGAAACGCAGCGTAGCAGCGCTACGCTAAGTGGAATGAGCGGACGCCAGAAGGGAAAAGGCGCAAGCAGATGGCGCAGGTGAATCTGGAAATAGTATTACATTCGCCGGATGAGGTGCTTTCTTTACGGCTCGATGGCGCTGAAGCGCTTTTCACCGACCTTGTGCAAAATTAGAATAGATACGCCCGCTTCCGCCGCCATCAGCAGCGCCGCAACCGCACTGCGCAGCCCGACCGCGTGTTCCGCGGCGAAGCGCATGAGCATCGACGGGGCTTCCATGTCCTGCGCGGCGGTGGACAGGATCATCATGCCGACCACGCCTGCCACCGGAATCAACGCCACCAGCAGCACGACGAGCATACAAATCATCTGATTCATATTCTGCTTCATCACCTGCTGCTCGGTCTGCCAGTGCAGAATCGGGCGCGATGCGTCGATAGTCAGCGCGATGCAGCCCGTCGCGAGGCTGAACAGGTTCGCCAGCACGACTGCGCCCAGCACAGCGCCCAGATAATGCGTCCCCAGCAGTGCGGCGACGGCAATGCCCATCAGCAGAATCGCCGCGCCGTTAATCGTCAGGCTGACGGAGAGTTTCGCCCAAAGCTGCGTGCGCGGCGAAACCGGAATGTACTTGGCAATCGGCATCCGCCCGCCCTCGCGGGAAATCGCCGTGGCGATAATCGGGTTGACCCAGCTGATGAACATCAGCAGCGCCGTCAGGATGAGCATGACGTCCATCGGGCTGACCGAATCCTGCATCAGCCGCAGCAGGAAATTCCACGACACTTCGCTGTCCTGCTCGGAAGACATGCCGACGCTCATGCCGATGAGCATAATCGGCAGCATCATCGCGCCCAGAACGCCATTGAGCAGATAGACCGGGACTTTGAGGATTTCGTTCCATTCGCGGCGGTAAATCGCCATGAAGGGGCTGTGCGCGCGGAACGTCTTGTCCGTCACGCGAACGCGCCGTGCCTTGCGGCTGCCCTCATTCTGCCGGAGCGTCGTATCCAGATAGCTGCCGCCGACCAGCGCAATCGCCAGCGCCACGCCGCCGATGGACACCGTCAGAAACGCCAGCCATTGCAGCCAGTCGCCCGCAATGCCATCCACCGCCCACGCAACCGGCAGGAACGCGTGGATGAAGGCGCGCAGCATCGGCTGAACGCCAGTCAGCATCTGCGCGAAGAACGCCGCATCCGCATCCTCCGGGATTTTGGGGAGAATCGACCATTCCAGTCCCAGCACGACGACGAGCATCAGCACCGTCCCCAGCACGACCCAGACTTCCTTATGCCGGGTCAGCGACGTGAAGCGCCCCAGAATGCTTGCCAGCAGGAGCGAAATCGTCAGCGGAATGCAGTTGACTGCCAGCAGCATGGGCACCATCCGCAGATAGTACGTCCAGTCCGCCGCGTAGTGAATCCCGTAGAGGACGACGGCGGGCGCGGCAATCAGGAGCGAAAAGAGCAGTTCGCTGACGTAGACTTCCGTCCACTTTGCCGCCAGCACAGTTCGGCTCGTCAGCGGCAGATACGCCATGGACGCTGTGTCGCGCGAAAAGTACAGCGCAGCAAGCATTTGAAAGACGCTGAACAGCAGCGCTGTCACCATTGCCAGCAGAATCGCCAGCCCCGGCAGCATTTCGGGCGCACTCAGCATTTCAAACGCACTGAACATGCTGAACTCCATGAAAATGACGAAGCCGGCCAGCGTCAGCATCCCCAGCAGCGCCAGCGGATAGAGAATCAGCCGGGAAATGTCGATTTTCCCGTTTGGCTTGCGCATGGCGCCGCGGAAGCCGGCCAGCAGATTCCGCAGGTTCAGGCGCAGCAGCAGAAAGTACGATTTCATGCCTGTTTCTCCTCCGATTCGGTCAGTTCGAGGAAGAGCTGCTCCAGCGACGCGCCCTTTTCGCCCGATCGCAGCGCCTCCAGCGTCCCCTGCGCAACCAGACGTCCCTTGTCGATAATGGCAATCTCGTCGCAGAGCTTTTCCGCCACCTCCAGCACATGCGTGGAGAAGAAAACCGTGTTGCCCTTCTCGCAGTGCTTGCGCATTTCTTCTTTGAGGATATGCGCCGCGCGCGGGTCAAGCCCCACCATCGGCTCATCCAGCACCCAGACTGGCGGCTGATGCACCAAAGCGCCGATAATCGTCAGCTTCTGCTTCATGCCGCGCGAGTAGGACTTAATCTGCTCACCCGCCGCGTTTTCCAGTTCAAACAGCGCCAGATACTTCTCGATATGCGCCTTGCGCTCCTGCGCGCCAACGCCGTAAACATCCGCCATAAAGTTCAGGTACTCCATCCCCGTCAGGCGGTCATACAGTTCGTGGCTGTCCGGAACGAAACCAATCATCCGCTTAGCGGCAATCGGATCATCCTTCATCGACACGCCGCCGATGGTCACGCTGCCGCTCGTGGGCTGCAAAATACCCGTCAGCAGACGAATCGTGGTCGTTTTGCCTGCCCCATTCGGCCCGATAAAGCCGAACAGCTGCCCCTTGCCAACGTGCAGCGTCAGGTCATCCACTGCGCGAACATTGCTCTTGCCGTACTGCTTCACCACATGGTCAAAATCAATCATTTTCTCAAACCTCCCTGCTTGATAAGTCTATTATATCGCCTAACTTTTCACAATGCAAGACATTTTGTCTGAAAACCGACATTTTGCACCTGAATTGTCATGTGCGGCACACAAAAAGCGTCCCGACACTCTTCCAAGCATCAGGACGCTTTTTCTGCATCAGCAATCCAGACAGGGGATTACGCCTGCGCGGGCGCACCAACGGGGCAGACTTCGGCGCAAGCACCGCATTCCACGCACACGTCGGGATCAATCTGGTACTGGGTGTCGCCCTCGGAGATCGCGTTCACCGGGCAGCCCTCGGCGCAAGCGCCGCACATGATGCAAGCATCAGAAATCTTGTAAGCCATATGGAATGTCCTCCTTGTGAATCTTATACTTGGTTTATCAACGCACTGGTTGATGGCAATATCATATCACGAATTGCCGCGAATTGCAAGCCCCAGCAGCTTCCTTTGGGGCAAAATCGTTCGTGGGATTTATACTATTTCCAGATTCAACTGCGCCAACTGCTTGCGCCTTTTCCCTTCTGGCGTCCGCTCATTCCACTTAGCGTAGCGCTGCTACGCTGCGTTTCATTCACGTTAGCCAGAATGAAAAATTCGCGGCGCGTCTTGGCGCATTCTTATCTGGAAATAGTATTAGATGGTGTCGTCATCCTCGTCCAGCGGAATCAAAGGCATTTCCATGGCATCCTCGACGGCTTCTTCCACCGCTTCGGTGCTTGCTGAAAGGGGCGTTTCAGCACCCTCTGCGGATTCTTCCACGACCGTCTCTACGGCTTCACACGCTGCCGCCGGTGCCGCTTCCGGCATGGCGACGGTTTCCTCGCTTACGGGTGCTTCCTGCACGGGCTGCTCAATGACCTCATCCGCCGTATCCGCACTGTTCTGCGCAGCGCGGAGTGCCTGCTCGACCGCCATCTTCCACGGGCTGACGGCAGGTTTGGGCGCTTCAGCGGGCTTTTCCGGCTTCGGGGCTTCCGGCTGCTTCTCCGCCTTCATCGGCTTTTCAGGACGCATCGGACGCTCTGCGCGCGGCGGACGTTCCGGGCAGGCGGGGCATTCCTTGATTTCCGCAGCTTCAGGGGCATCCTGCTTCTGCTCCGGCTTCTCCGCACGCTGTGCTTCCGGGCGCGGCGCATTCTGCGGGGTCAAGCGCTGCACGTCGGTCGCAGGGTACTCCTTGATTTCAAAGCTGTCGCCCTTCTTGATGCGCACCTTGACCGATTCAGTGATGATTTTCAATTCGCACACGACGCCCACGCCGTCTGGCGTCAAGACTTCCTTGCCCTCTTTGGGCATGGACTTGCGGATTTCCTCGTAAGTATCCTGCTCGTACTTCAGGCAGCACATGAGACGGCCGCAGACACCGCTGATTTTGATGGGGTTGAGCGACAGATTCTGTTCCTTCGCCATCTTGATGGACACGGGCTGGAAGTCGCCAAGGAACGTGCCGCAGCAAATCGGGCGGCCGCAGGGGCCGAGTCCGCCGAGCATCTTCGCTTCGTCGCGGACACCAATCTGCCGCAGCTCAATGCGCGTCTTGAACACACCCGCCAAGTCCTTGACCAGGCTGCGGAAGTCCACACGTCCGTTCGCCGTAAAGTAGAACAGAATCGTCTTGTTGTCAAACGTATATTCGACGCTGACCAGCTTCATATCCAACTTGTGGTCGGCAATCTTTTTCTGGCAGATGGTGAAGGCTTCCTTCTCCGCCGCCTTATTCTCCTTGTCGTGGAGGATGTCCTCTTCCGTCGCAATGCGGACGACCTGCTTGAGCGGCGTCGTCAGCTTCGTGTCGTCAATTTCGCGTACTTCTGTGACGACCTCACCAAACTCAATGCCCCGCGTCGTCTCAACAATCACAAAATCACCCGGCGTGGGCCAGAGCGCACCGGGCGTGAAAAAATACAGCTTCCCCGCGTTCTCAAATCGAACGCCAATTACGTTGACCATTTGCTTTTTTCCTCCATCAGGCTCAGCAGCAGCCGTTCGACCACTGCCTGCCATGTCACCTGATTCGCCCGCATCTGCCGTGCCTGTGCAACGGCATCCAGCAGACGCATCATGGCGGATAATTCTCCCTCGCGGCTGAACCGCTGCCACGCCGCCGGATAAGGCATCACGGCGCTTTCGCTCCGCTGCCCCAAATGGCACAGCAGCAGCGTCCGCAGCATGTCCTCCACATCGTCGAGCAGCTCTTCCGCGTCGTCCTTGCGGTCTTTCCATGTGCTGGATATGCGCAGAATATCGCTCCGCCGCTCCAAGGCGAAGAAATCGCGCATAACCTCGCTCCGCCGCTGCCAATACTGCTCATCGCCCGCGACCGCCAGCGCTTTGCCGATTGATCCGCCGCTGACATGCAGTGCCTCCTGCGCGCGCTGACCCGTCACGCCGTGCTTTTCCAATACGGACAGCACCGTTCGGTCATCCCACGGATGCAGCTTCAGTTCGCGGCAGCGGCTGACAATCGTCGGCAGCAGCAGCGACGGCGATTCCGTCATCAGCAGAAAAATCGTGCCCGGCACAGGCTCTTCCAGCGTTTTGAGCAGGGCGTTCTGCGCGGGCGGATTCATCTTGTCTGCCTGTTCAATCAGCACAACACGCCGTCCGCCCTCGAATGTGTGGCGACCCGTAATCGCAATCAGCGCACGGATTTCATCCACCGGGATGGACTTCATGTCAGGGCGCACGTCCGGGCTAATCGGTTTGCCGGGCGCAATGATGACCAAGTCCGCGTGCGTCCCGTCACGCACCTGCTGGCACGCCCGGCACACACCGCAGGGACGTTTCTCTCCCTCCGGCGCCTGACAGAGCCAATACTGCGCCAGCAGCCGCGCCAGCGTCCGCTTGCCCATGCCTTCCAGCCCGGTGATGAGGTACGCGTGAACGAACGTGCCGTCGCGCAGTGTGCGCATCAAGCCATCATAAACAGCGCCCTGTCCCTGAAAATCGCTCAGAACGGGCGCTGCATTCCCTGTCTGTGCCGCCATTTGACGCTCCCTCAAAGTTTCATAAACTGATCGACTGTCAGGACGAACACTGTCGCACCGCCAACCGTCACTTCCATCGGGAAAGACGTGTAGACATTGCTCGCGCCGCCCATCGGTGTCGGGGATGCCGCCATCTGCTTCCGCGACTTGCAGACTTTCTCGATAATATCCAGCGTTCCCTGCAGTTTCGCGTCATCCACGCCGATGAGCAGTGTCGTGTTTCCCGCACGCAGAAAACCGCCGGTCGTCGCCAGCTTCGTCACGCCGATTCCGGCTTTCATCAGCTGATTCACCAGCCGGGAGGCATCTTCATCCTGCACGATTGCAATAATCAGTTTCATTTGCCGGTCTCCTTTCGGGCGCATAAGCCCCTTTGATAGTATACAGCATCCCCGCGCAAATTTCAAGGGTTCGCGGGGACAAATGCGCCATCATGCCGCAGAAAAAAGGGGCGGCGCGTACCGTCCCTTCTTACAGCGCGTGATTCATCAGCGCTTTCATGGCGTTGAGCGTATCCTGATTTTCCGGTTTATTCATCCCGAAACGCGTCACATACGGGTTTGCCGTACTGAAAGACATCAGGTTGTTGACGTAGAGCAGTACCACACGGTCATCGCCGAAATAATCCGAAATGCGGAACGGCTTGCCAAAGGTGAACGGCGATTCAATGCGCCGCGGCGTCAGGCGGTGCACCTCCTCCGTGCTGCGGAAGAAGGTGAAAAACTCGCGGTAGACGTGCACCTGATCCCACTGGCTGTCCGGGTCAAGGTCTTCGGAGCAGAAATAATCCACCTGCGCCCAATCGCCGTCCACCGTCACGGTCACATAGCCAAGATGCCAAGTGTCGTTCGCAATCATGTCGAACACCTGCGTGCCCTGCTGGCTCAAATCAACGACAGAGAAGCGGTACCATTCGTCCGTCAGTTCGTCGCAAGCCTCCTTGAACTGCGGGCCGAACGAGCAAACCTCCGCCTTGTTGTACCACGCGTACCGCGCTGCCTTCAAGTCTTCTTCCGTCTTCCAGTCGCGCAGGGAAATGTAGTCCAGCCCCAGCTCCGGCACATAGGTCACATCAAAATCCACCTGCGTGACCGTTTCGCCGTTGACCTTGACGTCCAACCGATGCGTCACGCCGCCGTCATGTCCGGTGTTGTCGCCGTAATTCTTGAAATTCCACCAGATGCGCTGCTGACCGTCGTCCGCGCCGATTTCGCCCTGCAGCGGTGTGGACTGATCCCACGAAACGGTCGCGTCCTCCCATTCGTCGCCGTTCTTTCGGCTGATTGACCATGTTACGTCGTCACCCTGCGGCGTGATGGTGAAAAGCGTACGCGGCAGGAAGAACGGCACAAGCACGTCGTGTTCCTGCAGGATGCTGTCCACCTTTGGGGATGCCGCAATCGCCACGGTGCAAAACGTCACCAGCAGCACCAATGCCAATACCAGTCGCTTGCCTTTGCTCATGGGTGTCCCCTCCTATCTCTTGCTACTTCCATTATACACCTATTTTTCTGATTTGTCGAGCGCAAAAAAGACGCCCGCCGCAAGCACGGTCAGGCGTCTTGATTGGTTTATTCTTCCCTCGCTGCGTCTTCCAGAATGGCCTGCGCGGCCTTTTTGCCAGCGCCCATTGCCAGAATGACCGTCGCTGCGCCCGTCACGGCGTCACCGCCCGCATAGACATGCTTCTTGCCCGTGCGGCCGTGTTCATCCGTCGTGATGCCGCCCCACGTTTCGGTCGGCAGGTCAGGCGTGGTTTTCTTAATCAGCGGATTCGGGCTATTGCCGATAGCGACAACGACCGTCTCCACGGGCAGGTCGAACTCGCTGCCGGGCTTCGGCACGGGACGGCGGCGTCCGCGCTCGTCCGGCTCGCCCAGTTCCATTTCCACGCACGTCATGGCGCGGACAAAGCCGTTTTCATCGCCCAGTATCGCCTTGGGGTTCGTCAGCATCCGGAAGTGGATGCCTTCCTCCTTGGCGTGGTGGACTTCCTCTTTTCGAGCGGGCATTTCCGCCTCGCTGCGGCGGTAGACGATCGACACATCCGCCCCCAGACGGCGCGCACAGCGAGCCGCGTCCATCGCGACGTTGCCGCCGCCAATGACTGCCACGCGCTGACCGACCTTCACGGGCGTATCATGCTCCGGGAAGGTGTAGGCGCGCATGAGGTTGATGCGGGTCAGGAACTCATTGGCGGAATACACGCCGCAGAGGCTTTCGCCGGGAATCTTCTGGAAGTTCGGCAGACCCGCGCCCGAACCGACGAAGACCGCGTCGTTGCCCTCTTCCAGCAGCTCTTCCACCGTCATGGCGCGGCCGACGACCGCATTCGTGACGATTTTCACGCCCAACTTGCGGATATTGTCGATTTCCTTCTGCACAAGCGCTTTCGGCAGACGGAACTCCGGGATGCCGTACATCAGCACGCCGCCGGGGGTATGGAGCGCTTCGTAGACGGTCACGTCCCAGCCCGCACGCGCCAAATCCGCCGCGCAGGTCAGACCCGCAGGGCCAGAGCCGACGACTGCCGCTTTCTTGCCCGTCGGCGCTGCTGTTTCCGCGGACACCGTGCCCTCGGTCATGGCATAGTCCGCCGCAAAGCGTTCCAGACGGCCGATGCCGACCGGTTCGCCCTTGATACCGCGGACGCACTTGCTTTCGCACTGCGTTTCCTGCGGGCAGACGCGGCCGCAAATCGCCGGGAGGCCGTTCTGCAAGCGAATCGTCTCATACGCTTCTTGGAACTCGCCCTTCTTGATATGCGCGATGAAGTCCGGAATCGGCACATTCACCGGGCAGCCCTTGACGCAGGGCGCATTCTTGCAATGCAAGCAGCGGTCAGCTTCCTCCATGGCGATTTCGCGGGTATAGCCCAGCGCGACTTCCTTGAAATTCGTCGCGCGGATGTCCGGCTGCTGTTCCGGCATCGGATGCTTCTGAAGACTCATGTTCGGCATTATCGAACACCTCCCGTCAGACGGCACTTGTGGAGCTTTTCCATCGCCCGCTGTTCTTCGGGGCGGAACATGCGGCTGCGGGAAATCGCTTCCGCCCAGTCCACCTGATGCCCATCAAAGTCCGGGCCGTCCACGCACGCGAATTTCGTCACGCCGCCAACCGTCACGCGGCAGCCGCCGCACATGCCCGTGCCATCAATCATAATCGGGTTCATGGACACGATGGTCTTGATGTCCTTGGGCTTGGTCAGGTCGCATACGGCTTTCATCATCGGCAGTGGGCCGATGGCAATCACTTCGTCGTACACCTTGCCTGCATCAAGCTTCGCCTGAAGCGCCTGCGTCACAAAGCCCTTGTTGCCGTTCGAACCGTCGTCGGTCATGATGGTCAGGTCGGTGCAGGCCGCCGCCAGTTCATCCTTCAGGATGATGAGGTGTTCGTTGCGGAAGCCGACAATCAAGTCCACCTCGCAGCCCGCCTCGTGCAGCGCCTTCGCCTGCGGATAGGCAATCGCCACGCCCAGACCGCCGCCGATAACCGCCGCGCGCTTCACGCCCTCGGTATGGCTCGGCTCACCCAGCGGGCCGACGAAATCCAGCAGCGCGTCGCCCTCGTTCAGCGTATCGAGCTTCATGGTCGTGTAGCCGACTTTCTGGAAGATGATGGTGACAGTGCCCTTCTCGCGGTCGTAACCGGCAATGGTCAGCGGGATGCGTTCGCCTTCCTCATCAATGCGGAAGATGATGAACTGCCCCGGCAGCGCCTTGCGCGCCACCAGCGGCGCTTCGATTTCCATGAGCGTGACCGTTTCATTCAGCACACGCTTTTTGACAATGGGAAACATATTGAGCCTTCCTCCCTCTTGTGAAAAGGATATCAATTTATTCTATCGCAAAGGCGTCGGAATTGCAAGCGAGAAATGTTCTTTTTGCGTATTTCTGCAACCAGCGGCGGCATTTTCAGGGATTCATGCGGAACCAGCAGAAGGATGTCGCGTTCGGCAGATCCCAAATCGTCAGCTTATAGCCGTCGGGCATATCGAACCACGCAAAGTCGTTGACCCCGTACGAGCCGTGATTGGGCGCATCCGCAAACGGCACGCCGATGATGGAAATCGCCACGCCGCCGTCGGTCGTCTTGACCCCCTTGTAGTAGGAATCATCCTGATGGGCATCAAGGAACGCCTGAATGCGGTCTGTATAAGCGAAATTCGGCCCGCAATGAATCACCAGCGCGTAATCCAGATACGGCGCAAGCTCCGGCAGTTCCTCCTCTGTGTAGCCAAAATCGCGCAGCGTGCCGATGAACATCATGATATGGCGCGCGCGCTTCTTCGCCACCAGCAGATCGCCCACTTGCAGGTTCTCCGCCAGTTTGTCATACGACGGCATTCCCTTGCCCTTGCGGTGGCTGTACACATGGTTCTTGCCGTACTTGCCATACTGCAGAATCATGTTGGACAGGCTGTCATGCTTCGGCAGCCCCGCCTCGGCGTACACCCACTGCGTGAAGCCGGAACAGTCCAGCCCATAGAGATAGTACGAACCCTTGTCATAGAAGCGCGTCTGCTCCCAGATTTCGCGCTTGCTGTACAGCGGCGCGCGGGAGAACAGGCGCGTCAATGTCGTTTCGTCATCCGCCTTGCCGCCGAAGAAATACGGGCAGCCATCCACAAACGTCGCTGTCACCTCAGCGCCGGTCATTTCATTGTAGCGGCGCACAAAGTCGTTTCCCTCTTCCAGCATGGAAAAGGCAGCATCCAGCAGCTTCGAGCGCTCCACCTCCGCCTGCGCCGGCAGAATGGACAGCACCATCGTCAGCATCAGCACCAGCAATGCTGTCAGTTTTTTCATCGTGTTTCTTCCTTTCTTCCTCCGGCGTTTGTGCCGAATATCGACATTATAGCACATCCGCCATCATATGACAAGTACGCCTGTGCGGGCTTTCCATCCCGAAGTCGGTCTGCCTGACAGAAAAAAACACCGCTCAACATAAAAAGTCAGCGTGTTGATTTTTCCCGCGAATTTTATCGTTTTCCCTGTTGACATATTTAATAGGAAGATATAGAATAGACGACGGACTGATTTTTTACCGCGTCTCCCGCGTGCGGTACAAGGAGGTTACGGGATGTTTTTTCTGCTTTTTGGTTTCTGGGTGCTGCTCAACGGCAGCTGGACGCTGGAAATTGCGCTGATTGGGCTGGTTGTCTCGGCGGCGCTGTACGCGTTCATCGTCAAGTTCATGGGTTACTCGCCAAAGAAGGAATGGGCGATTGTGCGCCGTCTGCCGCGCATCATCGGGTACTTTTTGTATCTGGTAAAGGAAGTTTTCCTCTCGGCGTGGGCGACGATTAAACTCGTCTGGTCGCCGAAGCTCGTTGTCGAGCCGGAAATCACCTCGTTCCACACGCATGTGCGGACACTGCCCGGCAAAGTGGTGCTGGCGAACTCCATCACCATGACGCCCGGTACGATTACCGTGGACATGCACGACGATTTGTTCCTCATCCACTGCCTTGACACGTCCTTTGACGTGGGCAAAGAGGGGTTTGAGATGGAGCGCCGCGTGATGGCGGTGGAAGGAACGCCGAAAGCCAAGAAATCCAAGAAGGGAGCGAAAAAAGCATGACGGATGCCTACGCATTTCTCTACAATGGAACGCTGATTGTCATCGGCGTACTGCTGCTGTTCTGCCTGATTCGCGCCATCCGCGGGCCACGCATTGCCGACCGCGTGATTTCCATCAACATGATGGGTACGCTGATTGTTATCACCATCTGCGTGCTGGCATTCCTGATGAACGAGGGGTATCTGGTGGACATCGCGATGATTTACACGATGCTGTCCTTCCTCGCGGTGGTGCTGCTGACGAAGATTTACATGGGCGTCTACCGCGAAAAGCGCCGCCGCCGGGAAGCGGCAGAAAATCAGGCGAAGGAGAATGAAGCACATGAGTGACTTCTGGCAGATTTTCCGTTTTGTGATTGCCGCCCTGCTGACGCTTGCCGGTGTATTCTGCATGATTTCCAGCGTTTTGGGGCTGTACCGCTTCCGTTATGCCCTCACGCGCATTCACGCCGCTTCGCTGATGGACACGGTCAGCATTTTTCTGATGCTCTCCGGCTTGTCCGTCGCGGCCGGTTTTTCCGTGGCGACGGCAAAAATGGTCGTCGTGATTCTGTTTTTGTGGATTACCAGCCCCGTCGCGTCGCACCTGATTGGGCGGCTGGAAGTGACCATCAACGACGAGTTGGAAAAGGACATGACCGTCATGGACGAAACGGCGGTTCAGCACGAAAAGGAGGGCGACTGACCATGCAGGTGCTGCACATTCTGCTGCTGGTATTCATCATCAGCTGCGCTGTCTCCGTCTCGCTGACGAAGAACCTGCTGACGGCGCTGGTCATCTTCATGGGGCAGTCGCTGGCGATGAGCGTTATCTGGATTCTGCTGGAATCGCCCGACCTTGCAATTACCGAAGCAGCTGTCGGCGCGGGCATCACAAGCCTGCTGCTGTTCGTGACGCTGAAAAAAATCCACGCCATCGACATCCAAAAGGGCACGGACAAGACCACAAACAGCGTTCAGGAAGGGGTGACGCGGCATGGCGAAGATCAGAAATAATTACGAAAAAAGCTGGTTTCCGCGGCTGCTGAAGTGGCTGGACGGCGGTTCGGGTCTGCTCGATGACGCCATGGCGCACGAACTGGACGAAGGCAGTGAAGAGCACCTGCTGCCCGACTCGCAGGATGCCCTCACCCGCGAAACGAAATTCGAGCAGCACCGTCAGGAGAGCTTGGACAAGGACGAGACGCTGTACGAGCGCTACCATCAATGGGCGCACACGCGCGGCAAGAAGCTGCTGACGTGGCTGTACCGTCTGCTGGCGGTGGTTGTGTGCTTTTCCATCATCTGGGTTCTGCTGCAGACGGCCAGCTACCTGCCGCCGTTCGGCAATCCCGACAACCCGGTCAACAACGAAGTCAGCCAGCGCTATATCGAGAAGGGAATGGAGGAAACTGGCGCGGTCAACATCGTTGCGGGCATGATTCTGGACTACCGCGCATTTGACACTTTGGGCGAATCGAACGTGCTGTTCATTGCCGCCTGCTCGGTGCTGATTCTGCTGCGCGTATCCGGCAGCAAGGACGGCAAGCCCTCCACCGAACAGCTGGAAGCCGAAGCCGACGACCGCATGTATGAGCCGAAGAACGACGCCATCCTGCAGCACGCGGCGAATTTTCTTGTGCCGCTGATTCTCATGTTCGGCGTGTACGTCATTCTGAACGGACATATTTCCCCCGGCGGCGGCTTCTCCGGCGGCGCGATTATGGGCGCAGGGCTGATTCTGTACCTGAACGCGTTCGGCTTCAAGCGCACGGAGCGTTTCTTCACTTTCACGACGTTCAAGATTGTGTCCTGCGTCGCGCTGTCGTTCTATGCGCTGAGTAAGGCGTACAGCTTCTTCACCGGCGCGAACCATCTGCCGTCCATCATCACAACGGGTACGCCCGGCATGATTTTCTCCGCAGGGCTGATTCCGTACCTGAACATCGCCGTCGGACTGGTCGTCTGCTGCACGATGTACGCCTTCTATACGCTTTTCAGAAAGGGGGACATGTAAGCCATGAATTTTACAAACTACGAAGAAATGGCTGCCATGATTCTCTTCGGCATCGGCTTCACAACGCTGCTGCTGCACAAGAACATGATTAAGAAAATTATCGGTTTCTCGATGATGGACAGCGCCATTTACCTCTTTCTGGCTGTCAAGGGCTACATTGCGGGGCGGAAAGCGCCGATTGTGGTGGACGGTGTTACATCCATGGAAGCCTACATCAACCCCATTCCGGCAGGTCTGGTGCTGACGGGTATCGTCGTCTCCGTGTCGGTGACGGCGCTGATGCTCGCGCTGACCGTCCGGCTCTATCGGCAGTATCACACGCTGGATATTGACGAGATTACCGCACTCTGCCGGAAGGAGGAGGAAACCTGATGTCACAGCCGCTCTGGCATTCCATCCCCTATCTGTGCATCCTGCTGCCGCTGGGTTCGGCGGCGGTGACCAGCGTCCTCAAGCCTCGGTGGGCGCGGTATTGGACGATGTTCGCGCTGCTGGTGGTCACGTCGCTCTCCGGCGTGATTTCCGCCATTTTCGCATCCGGCGCGGAGAGCTACACCTACATGATGGGTCACTTTCCCGCGCCGTGGGGCAACGAAATCCGCGCGGGTCAGCTGGAGGCCGTGACTGCCCTGTTCTTCAGCCTGATTATGCTGCTGAGTCTGCTCGGCGGCTTGAAAAAGATTGACGAGCACATTGACCAGAACAAGGTCAGCCTGTACTACGTCGTGCTGCTGCTGCTGACGGCGGCGCTGATGGCGCAGGTGTACACGAACGACATTTTCACCGCCTACGTCTTCCTTGAAATCATGACGCTGGCGGCGTGTGCGCTGATTGCCATCCGCAAGCGCGGGCGCACGCTCGTCGCCGCGACGCGCTACATGATCATGAACCTGATCGGCTCAGGTCTTTTCCTGCTGGGCATCATCCTGCTGTATGACCTGACGGGTCACCTGCTGATGAGCAACATGAAGGAAGCGGTTGCGGCACTGGCGAAGTCCGGGCAGTATCAAGTGCCGCTGACGGTTGTCGTCGCGCTGATTTCCATCGGTCTGTCCATCAAGAGCGCCCTCTTCCCGTTCCACACATGGGTGCCGGATGCCTACGCCTATTCTACCCCGACGTCCGCTGCGGTGCTGTCCTCCTTGGTCAGCAAGGGCTACATCTTCCTGCTGATGAAGATTATGTACCGCGTAATTGGGCTGGACGTCATTGTCTCCACCGGGATTCAGGATGTGCTGTTTGTTTTCGCGCTTGTCGGCATGGTGATGGGCAGCATTTCCGCCATTCGTCAGACCGACATTCGCCGGATGATTGCATTCTCCTCCGTCGCGCAGATTGGCTATGTTTTCATGGGCATCGGCTTGGGCACGGATGAAGGCATGATGGCGGCAACGTTCCACATCTTCAGCCACGCGGTGTGCAAGAGTATGCTCTTCCTTGCCGCGGGCGGTCTGGCGGACGCTTCCAACAACTCCAAGAAGTTCCGTGACCTGCGCGGTGCGGGCTTCCGCAGCCCGATTGCGGGCGTGGCTTTCACCATCGGCGCGCTGAGCATGGTCGGCTTCCCATTCCTCGGCGGATTCGCATCGAAGCTGAATTTTGCCCTTGCCGCGATGGATGTCGGCGGTGCGCGGACGATGCTGGTGCTGATTACACTGGCAATTTCGACGTGGCTGAACACGCTGTACTTCCTGCGCACAGTGATTACGCTCTACCGCAAGCCCGTGCCGGGGGCGGTGTATTCCGTCGCCCGCGGTCAGCGCGGCTTCTGCTTCAACGCCTCTCTGGTGGCGTTCTCCATCGTCAATGTGGCGCTGGGGCTTTTCGCGCAAACCTTCGTCAGCGCCATCACCGCGGGTTTGGCGACATTTGGGTAAGGGAGGAAACGAATAATGAATCTATGGCTGCTTCTTCCTCTGCTGCTGCCCATGCTGGCGGGGCTGCTTCTGCTGACAAAGCCGTTCGCGGAGGGGAAAATCCGCCGCGTGACGGTGCAAATCGGGTTGATTTTGACGCTCGTGTCGCTGCTTCCGGCGTTTCTGACGTCTGGGCGCGACCTGACGCTCTTCACGCTGTCGGACAACGTAGAGATTGCGCTGCATGTGGACGGCATCGGCATGTGCTTCTGTGTGCTGATGGCGTTCGTCTGGACGGCGGCGGGGTTCTACTCGTTTGACTACATGGCACACGAGGGGCATGAAAAGCGTTTCTACTGCCTGTATCTGCTGACGCTGGGCGTGCTGATGGGGCTGTGCATGTCCGGGAGCCTGGTCACCTTCTACATGTTCTACGAAGCCATGACGCTGCTGACCATGCCGCTGGTGATGCATTCCGGCAGCAAGGAAGCGGTCGCAGCGGGCATTAAGTACCTGATTTACTCCGTCGTCGGCGCGTCGCTGGTGCTGCTGGGCATTTTCGCAATTGCCCCGTACGCGCAGTCGCTGTCCTTCGCGCCCGGCGGTGCGCTGGACATGGCGAAAGTCGCGGGGCACGAGGGCTTCGTGCTGGCGATTGGCGGCGTGATGCTGCTGGGCTTCGGCGCGAAGGCGGGTCTGTATCCGCTGCACGGCTGGCTGCCGACGGCGCACCCGGCCGCGCCTTCCCCGGCGTCGGCGGTGCTGTCCGGCGTCATTACGAAAGCGGGCGTGCTGGGTCTTTTGCGCGTCATTTACTGCTTCCTCGGCGCACAGAATCTGCGCGGAACGTGGGTGCAGACGGTGCTGATGGCGCTCTCGCTCTTGACGGTTTTCATCGGTTCGCTGCTGGCGTACCGGGAGCATCACCTCAAAAAGCGGCTGGCATGGTCTACGGTCAGTCAGGTGAGCTACGTCGTGTTCGGGTTGAGCACGCTGCATCCGCTGGGGCTGCTCGGCGCCATGCTGCACGTCGTGTGCCACTCGCTGGTCAAGGACGTGCTGTTCATGGGCGCTGGCGCAGTCATCCTGAAAACGGGCGAAACGCAGGTGGATGCCCTCCGCGGTATCGGCAAGCGGATGCCGGTCACGATGTGGTGCTTCGCAATCGGAAGCCTTGGGCTGATTGGCATTCCGCCGTGTCTGGGCTTTTTCAGCAAGTGGGAGCTGGCGCAGGGCAGCCTTGCCATGACGGGCGTGGCTTCATGGCTGAACTGGTTTGGGCCCGTTGTGCTGCTGCTCTCCGCCCTGCTGACGGCGGGCTACCTGATGCCGATTCTCCTGCGCGGCTTCTTCCCCGGAAAAGACGCGCAAGTCGGCGAAAAGTGCGAAGCGTCCGCGTCGATGCTCATTCCCATGCTGGTGCTGACGGTGCTGTCAGTGGCGCTGGGCATGTTCCCGTCGCTGCTGACCGACCTTCTTTCCCCCATTTTGACCGCACTGCTGTAAGGAGGAAGCGCATATGCTGTTATTCCTGACTATCGCGCTGCCCATGCTTGGCGGCGCGGCAATGGGACTGATGCGCTTTTCCAGCGCGAAATCCCGCGGAATCTACGTTGAAACCATCGTGCTGGCGACGAGCATCCTGACGTGGGTGCTGCTGCTCACCCGCACGGATACCACCTACGTCCTCTGCCACATGAACAGCGAGCTGGCGCTGGCGTTCCGTGTGGACGGCATGAGCTGCATTTTCGCAGGGCTGGTATCCATTCTCTGGCCGCTGGCGTCGCTGTACGGCTTTGAGTACATGCAGCACGAGGATCGTCCGAACACGTTCTTCAGCTACTACACGATGAGCTACGCCGTCACGCTGGCCGTCGCGTTCTCGGCAAACCTGTTCTCTCTCTACGTCTTTTATGAGTGCCTGACGCTGATTACCCTGCCGCTTGTCATCCACAAGAAGGACACCATGTCCATCCGCGCAGGGCGCAAGTACCTCACCTTCTCCATCTCCGGCGCGGCGCTGGCGTTCATTGCGCTGGTGTTCATCATCTACTACGGCACGACAACGGACTTTGTCCTCGGCGGCGTGCTAAACGCGGAAAAAATCAGCGGGATGGAAGAACTGCTGAAATTCGTGTTCCTGCTGGCGTTCGTCGGTTTCGGCACGAAAGCGGCTGTTTTCCCGATGTACGCATGGCTGCCGGCGGCTTCTGTCGCCCCGACGCCCGTGACAGCGCTGCTGCACGCGGTGGCGGTCGTCAACGCGGGCGCATATGCTGTCCTGCGCGTGATTTACTACTCCTTCGGCGCGTCGTTCCTCTACGGGACGTGGGCGCAGACGGTCGCTTTGCTGCTTAGCTGCTTCACGATTCTCTTCGGTTCGACAATGGCGGTTCGCGAACAGCACTTCAAGCGCCGTCTGGCGTACTCGACCATCTCCAACCTATCCTACATGCTCATGGGCGCGGCGCTGATGACCCCCGACGGCATGACGGGCAGCTTGAGCCATCTGGTGATTCACGGTGTGATCAAGATTACGCTGTTCTACTGCGCGGGCGCGATTCTCATCAAGACCGGCAAGGAGTATGTGCAGGATCTGCGCGGATACAGCAGGATTATGCCTGCGACGTGCAGCATCTTCCTGCTGGGCAGCATTGCGTTGGTCGGCACGCCGCCGCTGGCAGGCTTCGTCAGCAAGTGGAATCTGCTGACCGCCGCGTCCGCCACGGGGCTGCCAATGGGAACAGTCGCGATTGTCTGTCTCATCATCTCCGCCATTCTGACGGCAATTTACCTCTTCACCGCCGCGCTGCCGATGTACTTCCGCCCGCTCAACGCGGATCAGGCGCAATTGGCGGGGCAGAAGCTCGACCCCAGCTGGATGATGCTCTTGCCGATGGGGATTTTGTGCGCGCTGATGATAGGTCTGGGGCTGTGGTCGCAGCCGCTGGTGACATTCCTGCGGAATATTTCCGCTGGTGTGATTTTCTAAGGACAGGAGGAAAGAAAGATGACATCGTGGATTCTGATTTTGCTGACCTTCCTGCCCTTCCTCGCCGCCATCATCGCCTATATGCTTGGCCGCCGGGATGAACGCGCCATGAACGGGTTCGTGAGCATCACGGGCATTGTAATTTTCGCGCTGAGCGTGGTGCTGCTGTTCCTGCCGGAGGGCGAAGTCGCCGTGCCGGGCTTCTGCGGGCTGGGGCTGTACCTGCGCGCGGACGGCTTCCGCGGGCTGTACAGCTGCGTCGCCGCCTTCATGTGGATGATGACGGGGCTGTTTGCGCCGGAATACTTCCAGCATCACGGCAACAAAGCGCGATACAGCTTCTTCACGCTGATGACGCTCGGTGCGACACTGGGCGTGTTCCTCTCGGACAACCTCGGCACGACGTTCCTGTTCTTTGAAATCATGTCGTTTGCCAGCTATGCATGGGTCGCGCAGGAGGAAACGCCGGGTGCGCTCCGAGCGGCGGCGACGTACCTTGCGGTGGCGGTCATCGGCGGTCTGACGACGCTGATGGGCTTGTTCCTCTTGCAGCATCAGCTGGGGACACTCGACTTTGCGTCCCTGCGCGCCGCCATGGGGCAGCAGGACGTGACCGTCGCGGTGTGGCTGACGCTGGTCGGCTTTGGCGCGAAAGCCGGTCTGTTCCCGCTGCATATCTGGCTGCCGAAAGCGCACCCGGTTGCGCCTGCGCCCGCGTCGGCGCTTTTGTCGGGCATCCTGACCAAATCCGGCGTATTCGGGCTGATTGTTCTGTGCGCGAACCTGATGCAGGGCAACGCCGCGTTCGGCAATGCGCTGATGATTTTCGCCGCGATTACGATGTTCCTTGGTGCACTGCTGGCGCTGTTCTCCACCGACCTCAAGCGAACGCTCGCCTGCTCGTCGATGAGCCAAATCGGCTTCATCACGCTGGGGCTGTCGGTGATGGTGCTGCTGGGTGACGAAGGCGCGCTGGCGGCGTATGGCAGCGTGATGCACATGCTGAATCACTCGCTCATCAAGCTGACGCTGTTCATCGCGGCGGGCGTGGTGTACATGAACCTGCACGCGCTGAATCTTGATGATATCCGCGGCTTCGGGCGCAAAAAGCCGCTGCTGCACATTGCGTTCCTGCTGGGGGCGCTGAGCATTGCGTGCATCCCGCCTCTGGGCAGCGGATACAACAGCAAGAGTCTGCTGCACGAAGGGCTGCTGGAGCTGATTGGCGAAATGCAGGCAGCTGGCAGCGCGTGGATGGGCTACAAGGCGATTGAGGTGCTCTTCCTCATCAGCGGCGGACTGACCGTCGCATACATGGTGAAGCTGTACATCTGCATTTTCTGGCAGAAGCACCCGACCCGTCAGGCGGAATTCGACGGCATGACGCACTACATGAACGGCACAACCGCGTTTGCGCTGCTGGGCAGTGCGGCGGCGCTCCCCTTCCTGGGCGCACTGCCGGGGCTGCTGCTCACGCCGTTCGGGGCAAAGAGCGTGTCGTTCTTCGGCGTACCCGCGCTGAAGGAAGCGATTGCGTACTTCTCGGCGGAGAACCTGCAGGGCGCGGCGATTTCCATCATCATCGGCGCGGCGGTGTATTTGCTGATTGTCCTGCCGCTGCTGACGCGCAAGGACGAAAGCGGCGTGCGCCTGTACGTCAACCGTTGGAATGAGAAGCTCGACTTGGAGAACGCCGTCTACCGTCCGCTGCTGCTGACGCTGCTGCCGCAGGTGCTGACACTGGTGTTCCGCTTCATTGCGGAGCTGCCGGAAAACCTCGTGATGGCAAGCCGCGCGACCATCTTCCGGATGCGCCAGACGCGCAAGCCCGTGCCAGTCGGCAACCGCTTCACCTACACGCTGGGGCGCGCGCTGAACGCACTGGCGCGGCTGCTTAACCGCACGATTCTGCACCGCCACCCGATGCGCACGGACTTCGAGTATGTGCTGGACGCTTCCTTCCGTGAAGTTTCCAGCGGCATCCGCAGCATGAGCGTGAGCATTTCCTTCGGGCTGCTGCTGCTGTGCATTGGGCTGTATGTAACCTGTTTGTATCTGCTGCAATAATCGGCATAATGATTTGCGGAGGCATTTCCGGGCTGCGAACCCTTGTGCAGCCCGGTTTTTGCTGCTAAAACAATGGGTTTTCGCTGTTTTCGATACTTTTCGTCAGCGTTCTTTGGCGGATTTGGGCGTTTTTAGACAAATTGTCGTGTAAGCTGGCGGGAAGCACACTTGTCATTTTCCCATTTCTGTGGTATGATACACAACGGCAATGCAAACAATGATTTTGCATCGCAATGTTTGATTCCGGAGCAGGGCATTCAACGGCATTCCACGAAAGCCCCTTTGCAAATAAAAAGGAGGATTCCCATGCCTACGACATCTTTTGACAAGGATTCCATCAAGGCATCCATTATCGGCAAGCTGCAGCGCTATAACGGCCGCACCATCGAGGAAGCATCGAATGGGCAGATTTATCGCGCACTGGCTTCCACCGTCCGCGACCAGATCATGCAGAAATGGATGATTTCCCGCGAAGAACGCAAGACGAACAACAACAAGCGTCTATTTTACCTCTCCGTGGAATTTCTGATGGGCCGCAGCCTATACACCAACATCCTGAACCTCGTCTCGCTCGATGCCTACAAGCAGGCACTGGACGAACTGCACATCGACGTGGACAAGGTGCTTCAGGAAGAGCCTGAACCCGCGCTGGGCAACGGCGGTTTGGGCCGACTGGCAGCGTGCTTCATGGACTCGCTGGCGTCCCTTGACCTGCCTGCGATGGGCTGCTCCATCCGCTATGAATACGGTCTGTTCCGCCAGAAGATTGTGGACGGTCAGCAGGTCGAGCTGCCGGACTACTGGCTGGGCAACGGCAACGTGTGGGAAATGCCCGTAATGGAGGATGCCTGCGAGGTGCACTTCAACGGTCACGTTGAAATGGGCAACGAGAACGGCCGCACGGTGTTCCGTCACGTCGGCTACAACACGGTCGAGGCTGTCCCTTATGACATGCCGCTGGTGGGCTATGACACCTCCACCGTCAACAGCCTGCGCCTGTGGAGCGCCCGCGCCCCGAAGCGCATTGACCTGAGCGACTTCAACCACGGTCACTATGTGCAGGCGTCGGAGGAAAAGGAACTGGCGGAAGCTATCTCCAACATCCTCTACCCCGAAGACAACCACTACGAAGGCAAGCTGCTCCGCTTGAAGCAGCAGTATTTCTTCACCTCCGCCACCCTCCAGTACATCCTCAAGGACTTCAAGAAGCTCAACGGCACGAACTGGAGCAAACTGCCGGAGAAGGTCGTCATCCACATCAACGACACGCATCCGGGTCTGGCGATTCCGGAACTGATGCGCCTGCTGATGGACGAAGAAGGCTTGGGCTGGGACGAAGCGCAGCAGATTGTCAGCCGCACGATGGCGTACACCAACCACACCATCATGGCGGAAGCGCTCGAAAAGTGGCCGGAAGACATGGTGAAGAGCCTGCTGCCGCGCATCTATCAGATTCTGGTGGAAATGAACAAGCGTCTCTGCGCGCGCCTGTGGAACTTCTTCCCCGGCGAGGCGGAGCGCGTGGGCCGCATGGCGATTATTGCCTACGGTTACATCCACATGGCAAACCTGTGCGTTGCCATGACGTTCTCCACCAACGGCGTGAGCCAGCTGCACGGCGATATCCTCAAGCAGGAGACGTTCCACGACTTCTACCTCGTTATGCCGGAGAAGTTCAGCGCAATTACCAACGGCATCACGCATCGCCGCTGGCTGATGGCGTGCAACCCGGAACTGACCAAGCTTATCTGCGACACCATCGGCACAGACTGGGTGAAAGATCCGGAACTGCTGCATGACCTTGCGCCCTATGCTGACGACGCGGCGTTCCGCGAGCAGTTTGAGAAGATTAAGCACAACAACAAGGTTCGCCTGTCGAATTTTCTGAAAGAACATCAGGGCGCAATCGTTGACCCGAACTTCATCTTCGACGCACAGTCCAAGCGGCTGCACGAATACAAGCGTCAGATGCTCAACGCTTTGCACATCCTTGTGCTGTACAACCGCATCGTCAATGACCCGAACTTCACCATGCACCCGCGTGTGTTCATCTTCGGCTCGAAGGCAGCGCCGGGCTACAACCGCGCCAAGCAGATTATCCGCTTCATCAACGGTCTGTCCGCGCTGATTGCCAAGCATCCGCGCGCCAGCAAGATGCTGCAGGTCGTCTTCCTCGAAAACTACGACGTGTCCAGCGCGCAGATGCTGATTCCGGCAACCGAAATCTCCGAACAGATTTCCACCGCGTCCAAGGAAGCCAGCGGCACGGGCAACATGAAGTACATGATGAACGGTGCCATCACGATCGGCACGATGGACGGCGCAAACGTCGAGATTTCCGAGCAGGTCGGCATGGATAACATCTACATCTTCGGTATGCGTTCCGACACGGTGCTGGATATGTACCGTGAGCGCAACTACAACCCGATGACCATCTTTGAGACGAATCAGGAACTGCGTCTGGCGTTGACCCAGATGATCGACGGCACCGTGCTGCCGGACGCGCCGAGCGCCCTGCAGGATTTGTATCACAGCCTGCTGATTGGCGACTGGGGCAACATGGCCGATCCGTTCTTCGTCCTGAAAGACTTCGGCTCGTACTCGATGGCGCAGCGCCGCATCGACGCGGATTATGCCGACCGCGACAAGTGGAACCGCATGGCGGTCATCAATACCGCAATGTCCGGTGTTTTCTGCTCCGACCGCACAATTCGCGAGTACAACGACACCATTTGGCATCTTGACCCGCTCAAGCGCAAGGTATAAACTGCATATTTTTGAGAGCACTGCGGAAAAATATCCATCCGCAGTGCTCCCGGTTCAAAAGTCCGGAGCATTTCGGGCTTTTTTGCCGTGTTTCCGCAATTATTGATGATTGGATGGATGGATATCATGCTGCTGCACGATTCCCACAACGAATTTTATCGCACGCCGTCCGGCCCTGCTCCGGCTGGCAGCAATGTTCTGATTCGCCTGCACTGCGACGAAGCGACGAGCGTCGTCCTGCGCACTTGGATGACGGAAGAACTTTGCTACACCATGCTGCCGACCGCTGAGCATGTCTGGGAAGTTGCCATTCCCCTGCCGACCACGCCGGGGCTTTTCTGGTATTACTTCCTGATTTACCGCAAGGACGGCCGCACCATCCGCTATGGCAACCAGCCGGACAAACTTGGCGGCGTCGGTGTCGCGTATGACCACGGCGAGCCGGAATCCTTCCAGATTACGCTCTACGACCCGGCTTACAAGACGCCGGAAGCCTTCCACGGGGCGAATATCTACCAGATTTTCCCTGACCGTTTCCGTCATGCGCCAACAAAAGCCGTTGATGACCGCAAAGACCGCTATGTCCACAAAAACTGGGACGAAGAGCTGCTGGGCGTGGGCGACCTGCGCGGCGGCAAGTATCAGGAACTGGATTTCTACGGGGGCACGCTGACCGGCATTCAGGAGAAGCTGCCCTACCTGAAGGACATGGGCATCGACATCATCTACCTGAACCCGATTTTCCGCGCACGGTCGAATCACCGCTACGACACGGGCGACTACACGCAGGTTGACCCGCTGTGCGGCACGAACACGGAATTCACCGAACTGTGCGAAGAAGCGAAGAAAGTCGGCATCCGCGTGATGCTCGACGGCGTATTTTCCCACACGGGCGAAGACAGCGTGTACTTCAACCACTTCGGGCATTATCCGACGCTCGGCGCCTATCAGGGGCAATCCTCCCCCTACTACGACTGGTACACCTTCAACCACTATCCGGAAGACTACAAGGCATGGTGGGGCATTCTCTCCCTGCCGGAGCTGCGCAAGGACAATCCGGAATACCAGAAGTTCATGTTCCAGCCGCACGAGGGTGTTGTGCCGCGTTGGATTGAGGCGGGCAGCTGCGGCTGGCGGCTGGATGTGGCGGACGAATTGCCGGTGGACTTCCTGCGCAAGCTGCGCGCCGCCGCAAAGGCCGCCGACCCGGAAGCCGTTGTTTTGGGCGAAGTGTGGGAGGACGCGAGCAACAAGGTTGCTTACGGCGAAACGCGCTGCTACTGCACAGGCGACACGCTCGACAGCGTGATGAACTACCCCGTGCGCGAGGCGATTCTCAACTTTGTGATGGGCAAAACGTCCGCCAGCACCTTTGTGCGCCTGATCCACCATCAGGAGGAAGTTTACCCGGCGCAGTTCCGTTACGCGCTGATGAACCTCGTCGGCAGCCACGACCGCTGCCGTGCGCTGAACATCCTTGCTGGACGCGAATGTCAGGAACTTAGCAAGGCAGATCAGCAGCATGTCCACCTGAACGTGGAAGAGTACGAGTTAGCTGTGAGGCGCTACAAGCTTTGCATCGACCTGCTGTGCGCGCTGCCGGGCTGCGCAACAGTGTACTATGGGGACGAAGTTGGGCTGACCGGCTGCCACGACCCGTGGAATCGCCGCGCCTTCCCGTGGGGGCGCGAAGACAAGTCGCTGCAGAAGTACGTCGCGAACAAGCTGCGCCATCGGCAGGAATCCGACCTGCTGCGCCTCGGCTACTGCGACATCGAAGCGCCGGATGACGACACGCTGCTCATTACACGCCGCATGAAGGACGGCCACGACGCGCTTGGGCAGGAATCGACCGTCACGGGCAAGGAAATCATCAAGGTGTGCCGGAAGTTGCACTAAAAGGTACAATTGCATAACAATAGCGCCGCTTGGTCTCATTGCGAAATCAGGCGGCGCCTTTCGTTACTCAATCCCCGCCGGGCGCACAGTCGTCCGCCCTGTCGGCTCCTGCCACACGTCATAGAAGCCAATCAGATTGCCCGGATTCGTCGCCCGATACACCTGCACGGCGCGGCGCAAATCCTCCCGCTCGATGCGGACGCTCAGCCCGCACCCCATCGCCACCGCGCGCGGCGTAATCATCACCGACGCACGAACCCCGTGCTGGCGCAAATCGCGTTCAAACGCCATCACCTGTTGACGCGAACGGAACGCCGCAATGCAAAACTCCTCCCTCATCGGTTCTACCGCCTCCTTTTCGCCATTAGAATAATATGAAAAAACGCCCGCCGAGGTTCGCGGACGATGGAGGAAAAGCGTCGATGATTTATCTGGACAATGCCGCGACGAGCTTCCCGAAGCCGCCGGAGGTCATTCGGGCGATGGCGGGCGTAGAGGAGAAGATGGGCGCGAATCCTGGACGCGGTGGGCATCGGCTGGCACTGCGCGCGGGGCGGGTGGTGGAGCACTGCCGGGAGGAAGCTGCGCGTCTGCTGGGTGTGCATCATCCGGAGCGGATTCTGTTCACCGCAAACTGCACCGAAGCGCTGAATCTCGCCATTTCCGGCACGCTGCGGCGCGGCGACGAGGTCATCTGCTCCTACGCGGAACACAACGCAGTCATGCGGCTGCTCGACCGCTACGTTTCGCGCGGGGAAATCACGGTGCATATGCTTGCGCCGGATGAACGCGGTATCCTGTCCCCTGCTTCTCTACGCCGCGTCATCAGCCGCAAAACCGCACTGGTGATCATCGCCCACGCCAGCAACGTCACGGGGCTGATTCAGCCGATTGCGCAGCTGGGCGCGGTCTGCCGGGAGCGCGGCGTTCCCTTGCTGGTGGATGCGGCGCAGACGGCCGGGATGGCGGACGTTTCGCCAGACGTGCTGCGCGCAGACATGGTGGCAATGCCGGGGCACAAAGGGCTGCTGGGGCCGCAGGGCACGGGACTGCTTGTGCTGGGCTACGGCATGAACCCTGAACCGCTGCTGCTTGGCGGAACCGGCTCGATGAGTGAGAGCGTCCGTCAGCCGGACATGCTGCCCGACCGCTACGAGAGTGGCACGGTGAACCTGCCCGGCATAGCGGGGCTGTACGCGGGGGTGAAGTTCGTGCGGGCGCACCGAGCGGAAATCGAGGAATACGAGCTGGCGCTGTGCGATCGCCTGCGCGCGCGGCTGCGGGAGATTCCCGGCGTGCGCATCCTCTGCGACGATGGGCAGGCGCATATGGCGATTACGAGCATTGTCGTGCCGGGGCATGACGGCGGAGCGCTGGCGGATGCGCTGGATGCGGCGGATATTGCCGTGCGCGCGGGGCTTCACTGCGCGCCGACCGTCCATGCGTGGTTGGGGACGCTGCAAAGCGGCGCGATTCGCTTTTCGCCGGGGCTTTACAACACGGCGCAGGAGATGGACGACACGGCGCTGCTGCTGGCGCGATTATTGCAAGCATAAGAAAACCCCTGCACCGTTTGCGTGATGCAGGGATTTTTCTGAATATGCGGTGAAGCCGCTTACCAAGACAGCACTTCGTGACCCGTATCCGTCACAAGCACCATGATTTCCCACTGCGCCGACGGTTTGCCGTCCGCCGTGAAGATTTCCCAGGTGTTGCCCGGATGCGTTCCAACCTCGTCCGTACCCATATTGACCATCGGCTCGATGGTGAAAATCATGCCGGGAGCAAGCGCCATTTCCGTGCCGCGCTTCGTGACGTAGCTGACCCACGGATCCTCGTGGAATTCCAGCCCGCAGCCGTGGCCGCCAATTTCGCGCACGACGCGGTAGCCGTTCGCGCGGGCATGATCGTTGACCGCCTGCCCAACGTCGCCCAAGAAGCCCCACGGCTTCACCTGCGCCAAGCCCAGTTCGACGCACTCCTTCGTCACTTGCACGAGCTTGCGGTTTTCGTCGCTGACGTCGCCGATGCAGTACATGCGGGAGGAATCGGAAAAATAGCCATTCAGAATGGTCGAGCAGTCCACATTGATGATGTCGCCGGATTTCAGCACAACGTGCTTCGACGGGAAGCCATGGCAGACTTGATCATTCACCGACGTGCAGACGCTGTACGGGTAGCCCTCGTAGTTCAGCGGTGCGGGAATGCCGCCCATGTCGCGCGTCATGGTGGACACGATGTCGTCGATTTCTGCCGTCGTCATGCCTTCATGAATTTGCTTTCCTATTTCGTCCAGCACGGCAATATTGATTTTGCAGCTTTCCTTGATTTTTTCAATCTGCTCCGGCGTTTTAATCATCTTATGCGTCGGAACGATGTGCCCCTGTGCCGCCAGCGATGCAATCTGCTGGTCAAACGCACAGTGGCAGCTCTTGTATTTGCGGCCGCTCCCGCACCAGCAGGGGTCGTTGCGTCCCGGCAGATGTGGAAACGAGAAAGCAGGGAAATTCATACACTTTCCTTTCTACGATGGCACTCAGCGGTGGTCGCCGAGGAAGAAAATCGCCAGCGTGCCGGGGCCGGAGTGGGAGCCAATGACTGGGCCGACATACGTCACCAAGACGCCCGCAATGCCGGGGATTTCCGCCTTGATGATGTCTGCCAGCGCGTTCGCCTCATCCTCGCAATCGCCGTGGCTGATGAAAATCATCTGCCCTTCCGGGTTGACGATATGCTCCTTGACGCGGTTGGCAAGGATGCGGATACTGCGGCGGCGACCCGTCACCTTCTCCACAACTGCCAAATGACCTTCCTCATCAACGTGCATAATCGGCTTGATACGCACGAGCGAACCGACAACCGCGCTGGTTGCAGACAGGCGGCCGCCGCGATAGAGGAACATCAGGTCATCGACGGTGAACCAGTGAATCAGGTGCTGAATATGCTCCTTGACCCACTTTGCGTTCTCCTCGATGGACATGCCCTGTTCGCGGTTCTGCAGCGCATAATGCACCAGCAGCCCCTCGCCTGCCGACGCGCATCGGCTGTCAATCACGATGATTTTCTGATTCGGGTACTTCGGCGCAAGTTCCTTCGCCGCGTCCGCTGCGGCGGCATAAGTGCCGGACAGTCCGCTTGAGAACGTAACGCAAAGGACATCTTGACCCTCGTCCAGCAGCTTCTGGAAGCATTCCTCCCACGTCGCGGTATTGACGGCGGAGGTCTTAATCACCACGCCGCTGCGGAGCTGACGATAAGTCTCCTTTTTCGCCACTTCCGACGTTCCCGGAACAGAGGAAACGCCATTGATCGTGCAGGAAAGCGACACGATGTGGAAATCATGCTGTGCCTCCACCCAAGACTGCGGCATGTCAGTGGAAGAATCCGTAACAATATAGTACATTTTTGTCCTCCTGATGTGCTTTGGGGGAGCAGCGCCGCCTGCAGGCAGCGTCCACCTTCGCTTGTCTCCGAATCAGGATGTGCAGATTTGGAAACAATGCAGCTCTGCGGTCGCGCAAAAAAGGAGACAGAGGCTCTCACCTCTGCCTCCTGCGCAGACACATCAAATAGAAAAGATGCTCCCAGAGTGACGATGCACTGCATGTTTTTCACCCGCTATTAAAGCAGGTAGGTGTCCTGCCGTCTGCATCTGCCTTCCCCTGGCGTTTTGCAACGGGGGCATGACATAGCCGAACATAGACCCGGACTCCATTTGTAGAAATGTGGGGAAAACCAGCGTGCTGTCAGACACCCCAGGAGCATCTCCCCCTGCCTTTCATTATAAGCAGGAGGAATCGCCGTGTCAAGAGGATTTTGAAATCAAATCAAACGAAATCGCAAACTTCCACGTTTAGAAAGGGAATGTTTGAAAATCAACAGCTTTCTGATGTGGATGATGTCTTCGCCATTCGCGGCTGCTTAGCGCTGCACGCGGCCCGTGCCGGAACCCTTCATCAGGCTCTCGACCTCGGAGACGGAGACGCGGTTGTAGTCGCCCAGAATCGTGTGCTTCAGGCAGGATGCCGCCACAGCAAACTCCAGCGCGGTCTTTTCGTCCGCGTAGGTGTTCAGACCGTAAATCAGGCCGCCGCCGAAGGAGTCGCCGCCGCCCACGCGGTCAACGATATCGGTGATGGCGTACTTGCGGGAGAGGAAGAAGTCCTTGCCGTTGTACAGGCAGGCAGACCAGTCGTTGTGGTTGGCAGACTTCGACTCACGCAGGGTAATCGCCACGCGCTTGATGTTCGGGTAGGTCTGCATTGCCAGAGACGCAATCGCCTTGTAATTCTCGATGTTCAGCGCGCCGTCTTCCACGTCGCCCTGAGATTCCGCCTTCAGACCCAGAGACTTCTGGAAGTCCTCTTCGTTGGCGATAACGGTGTCAACGTACTTGACCAGCTCGGTCATGACTTCCTTGGCATCCTTGCCGTACTTCCAGAGGTTCTTGCGGTAGTTCAGGTCGCAGGACACATGGATGCCCTTCGCCTTCGCCGCCTTCACCGCTTCCAGAGACAAATCCGCCGCGCCCTGAGAGATGGCAGGCGTGATGCCGGTCAGGTGGAACCACGTCGCACCCTCAAACGCCTTATCCCAGTCGATGTCGCCGGGCTTGGCTTCCGCGATGGCAGAACCCGCGCGGTCATAGATGACCTTGGAGGGACGCTGCACAGCGCCAGTTTCCAGATAGTAGATGCCCATGCGGCCGTCCTTGCGGACAATCTTAGTGGTATCAACGCCGAAGCCGCGCAGTTCGCGGATGCAGGCATTGCCGACATCGTTGGTGGGCAGCACAGTCACGAACGCGGTTTCCATGCCGTAGTTTGCCAGAGAAACAGACACGTTCGCCTCGCCACCACCGAAGGTCGCTTCAAGGGAGGGAGACTGGAACAGGCGCTCATACGCCGGGGACTTGAGGCGAAGCATGATTTCGCCGAACGTTACAACCTTAGCCATTGGATTTTTCCTCCTAATTTTATACTGGTAAATGATGCCTATGAATTACTTCTGCACGAGATGGAACGCAAAGCCGCCGATTTCGTCTTCCAGATAGATGGCGATCAGCTTGCCGTTCTTCACCACAGCGCTGTCCTCAATGAACTTGAAGCCACGCTGTTCCAAATGCCACTTCGCGCGCGGGACGCTGTTCGTACCGATAGCGATGTGGCCGTTCGTGCCGCGGCCCTGCTTCTTCATCAGCTCGTAGCCCGTGCCGACGAAGTTGGAGGAGTTGCCTTCCTTGATGGGCCAGCCCATGAGCGCGGAAATCTTCTTCGCCGTCTCCATGGAGCTTTCCGCGTCGGGGCAGTTCAGACCGATGTGGCGCACTTCAAAGCCGAGCATCTTGTCCACCGCAGAGCGGGTCAGGTCAGTGATGCGCTGCCAGTCCTTCGCAGCCACCGCGTCCTTCGGCACCATCCAGGAGCCGCCGCAGCAGAGAATCTTGTCGAACGCAAGGTAGTCGAGCATGTTGTTCTCGTTGATGCCGCCCGTGGGCATGAACTTCATGTCCGGGTACACCGGCGCCATCGACTTGATGAGCTTCAAGCCGCCGACCGCTTCCGCCGGGAACAGCTTGACAGCCTTCAGGCCGTACTGAATCGCAATCTGCACATCAGACGGATTCGCCGTGCCGGGGCAGACAGGGATGTTCTTCTCCACGCAGTACTTCACCACGTCAGGAGACAGACCGGGGGATACAATCGCCGCCGCGCCAGCCTTCACCGCACGGTCGACCTGCTCCGTCGTCAGCACCGTGCCCGCGCACAGCAGCACATCGGGCATGGCTTCATGCACGCGGCGGATGGCTTCCTCCGCAGCCGCCGTGCGGAAAGTGATTTCCGCCACCGGCAGACCGCCGTCAGACAGCGCCTTGCACAGCGGCACAGCGTCGTCCGCATCATTAACAGCAATGACCGGCACGAGGCCAGCCAAAGACAGCTTCTCCAAAAATTCCATGACACATCGTCCTTTCTCTGTGGTCTTACGCGTGCTTGTAAGCGTTTACAAGCGGCCATGCGGATGAAGGAAGTCTCGCTTCCCTATCCACTTGACGCACACGAACTGAACCAGTATCATCATACAACGTTTTCTGTCTTCCGTCAAGGGAAAATGCAGCATTTTGCACATTTTTCGCGGAAAAAACGCGCAGACGGGGCGAAAGGGCGCGTCAGGAGCATCTTGCGAAATAGCGCCGAGCATGGTATAATAAAATCAGCATGAAAAGAGCGTTCATGCTCTTTCACAGAGAGAGGGATGAAGGATGAGCCAAGTCATTTCGTTCAAATGTCCGTCGTGCGGCGGCTATTTGGTTTTCGACCCGGTCAAGCAGCGTTTCCAGTGCCCTTATTGCGGCGGCAGCTTTGCTGAAAATGAGCTGAAGGAACAGTCCGAGCAGCGCCAGCAGGCGGCGGAACAGGCGCGCGGTTCGGAATCCAGTTCGGGGCTGCGCTCCTATCACTGCCAAATGTGCGGCGCGGAAATCGTGACCGATGCGACGACCGCCGCAACCCGATGCTACTACTGCCACTCCCCCGTTGTGTTGAACGACCGTCTGACCGACGAGTTCCGCCCCGACGGCGTAATTCCTTTCAAGCTGGACAAAAAGGCGGCAGAGGCGGAGTTCAAATCGTTCATCAGCAAAAAGCGCTTCGTGCAGCCGGATTTCTTCTCGCAGGCGCAGATGGAGGATTTTTCCGGTGTCTACTATCCATACTGGTCGTGCGATATTTCCGGCGAAGGCTCGTTTGATGGCGAAGGCACAAACGTCTCTATCCGCAACGGTGCGAAGGAAACCGTCACCATCACGCGGATTTTCGCCGTCCACCGCGAAGGGCGGCTGACGTTCCGGCAGATGATTCGCAAGGCGCTGACCAAGGCGGATGGCAAACTGTCCGACGGCATCCACCCCTATCAAATGGAGGACGTGAAGCCCTACGAATCAGGCTATTTGAGCGGCTTTCTGGCGGAAAAGCGCGATATTGAGCAGGATGCGGCGAAGCAGTCGATGGTGACGGAGGCGAAGGGATACGCCGAGCGCATGTTCACCAGCGTGGAGAACCCCTACAACACGCTGACGGGTCACGCGAAATTCGAGCCGGATTCTGTCAAGACGAAATACCTGCTGCTGCCCGCATGGGTGCTGACCTACAAGCACCGCGCGGACGGTGAACCCTACTACTACATGATGAACGGGCAAACGGGGCGCATCTGCGGCAAGCTGCCGATTAACAAGAGCAAGCTGTACGCGGTCGGCGCGCTGATTGGCGGCGTCGTGTTCGGGCTGCTGTGTCTGGGAGGTGCGATTCTGTGGTAAAGAAACTGACGTTGTTTCTCCTTTTGATGATGCTCACGCTGACCGTCGCCCTCGCGGACACGCAGGTGCAGGATGACGCGGGGTTGTTCACGGCGGACGAAATTGCCGAAATCAGCGCCATTTGCGACCGCATTGAAAGCGCATATCAGGTGGATATGTTCGTGTTGACAAGCCAGGACGTGCCGAGCGGGCAGACGACGGCATACGCGGACGACTACTTCGATTACAACGGTTTGGGGATGGGCGACGACCGCGCCGGGATGCTGTACCTCATCGACATGCACAACCGGCAGTGCTGGATCAGCACACGCGGCGTGATGATTGACTACATCACGGATGAGCGCGAAGAGGGCATCCTCGACGCCGGCTGGGACGAGATGCTGGATAAGGAATACGGCCAGTCCGTCATCAAGGTGCTGAAGCAGACCGAGAAGTACCTGAAGCAAGGTCGCACAAGCGGTCAGTTCCGCTACGATGAAGTCACCGGTAGTCGTCTGACCGAGTTCTATGAGCCGGAAAACACGCTGACGGGCATGGAAATCCTCATTGCGGTGATTGCGGGTTTGGCGGTCATGGGCATCTTCATTGCGTCCGTGAGCGGGAAATACAACCTCAAGGGCAGTACCTATTCCTACGACCTGAACGGGCTGGCGAGCGTCAAACTCAGCCGGAATGACAGCCACTTCGTGCGCGAGCACGTCACACGCGTCAAGCACCCTGACCCGCCGTCGTCCAGCCATGGCGGCAGCAGTCATGGCAGCGGCACGCACGTTTCGTCCAGCGGCGCAACCCACGGCGGCGGAGGACGCAGCTTCTGATGCGCACCACTCGAAAACAGCAATGCAGCAAGGTTCTGCGCAATACCTTCGGCGTCAGCGGCTTTCGCCCCGGTCAGGAGCAGGCGGCTGACGCCTTGCTTGACGGGCGGGATTTGCTCTGCATCCTGCCCACTGGCGCAGGCAAAAGCCTCTGCTGGCAGCTTCCAGCACTAATGATGGATGGGTTGACCATCGTCATTTCGCCGCTGATTGTCCTCATGCACGACCAAGTACGCCACCTGCGGGAGAGGGGTATCCCCAGCGTCCATCTCGACAGCCTGATGACCCCCGCCGAACGCGCCGACGCGCTGAATCAGCTCACGCGCGGTCAGGCAAAGATCGCTTTTCTTGCGCCAGAGAGGCTGAATCACCCGGAGATTCACTCGCTTTGCCAGCAGCGTCCTCCCGCGATGGTCGTCGTGGACGAAGCACACTGCGTGGTGCAATGGGGCGACGCGTTCCGCCCGTCGTATCAGCAGATTGGGCAGTTTGTGGCGTCACTCCCCCGCCGCCCAGTGCTGTGCGCCATGACCGCAACCGCTGACAAGCAATTGCAGCGCGGCATTGTGCAGTCGCTGGGGCTGCGGCATCCGAAGCGCATCGTCATGCCCGTAGAACGCCCGAATCTGCATTACAGCGTCCTGCCGACGGTGCACGTCACAGACGCAATTCTCCGCGCACTGCAAAAAATTCCGGGCAAAGCGGTTGTGTTCTGCCGACTGCGCGCGCGGACGGAATCACTGGCAGAGCAGCTGAACCGCGCTGGAATCCCCGCTGCGGCGTATCATGCCGGGCTAAATCGCGAAGAGCGAAGCCGCGTGGTACAGGCATACTTGTCCGGGCGCATCCGCGTCGTGACGGCGACATCCGCATTCGGCATGGGCGTGGATATTCCTGACATTCGGCTGATTCTGCACGATCACCTGCCGACGAACATGATTGACTATGTGCAGCAGTCAGGCCGAGCAGGGCGCGACGGAGAAACCGCCTATGCGCTGCTGCTCTTCTCCCCGGCGGATTTGCTCCGCTTTCACACGCGCTGCCAGCAGATTCGTGTGCAGCACAAACACCGCCCATTCACGCGGTACGCCTTGATTCAGCGCGAATGGCGACCGTACCGCCGCGTGCTGCGCTTCTGTCTGCAAGCGCCGTGCCTATCGCAGGGAATCTCCGCCGCATTCGGTCAGAAAAGCGCGCCCTGTGGGAACTGCTCAGCGTGCCGGAGCGGCGCAATCGGCAAGGAAATCCCGAATATCCCGCGGATGACGGTGCAGGAACTGTACTGCTGGATTTTGCAGCTGCATCGGGATGAATTGCATCGGCGAAATCCGCATCAAAAGCAGGCGACAAACGCACAGCTTCGCGAAATTGCGGAGACGATGCAGCTGCCGGACAATCTGCCCGGACGCGAGACGTATTTCCCCTATCTGCGTGCGTTTCAGTCTCATCCATAAGAGAGCCCCGGTATCATGTGCCTAATCAGGCTGATACCGGGGACTTTTCGTATTATTCCGCGGCTTTCACGGCTTCAAACGCCTGCTCCAAGTCCGCAATAATGTCGTCGATATGCTCCGTGCCGATGGACAGGCGAATCGTGTTCTGCGCAATGCCCTGATCCGCCAGCTCTTCGTTCGTCAGCTGAGAATGCGTCGTCGTTGCCGGGTGAATGACAAGGCTCCTCACGTCCGCGACGTTCGCCAGCAGAGAGAAAATTTTCAGGCTGTCGATAAACTTGTGCGCTTCCTTCTGCCCACCCTTGATGTTGAAGGTGAAGATGGACGCGCCGCCGTTCGGGAAATACTTCTCGTACAGCGCGTGGTCGGGGTGCTCCGGCAGAGACGGATGGTTCACATGCTCCACCTGCGGATGATGCGCAAGGTACGCCACGACCTTCTTCGTGTTCTCCGCGTGGCGTTCCAGACGCAAGGACAGCGTCTCCACGCCCTGCAGGAGCAGGAAGGCATTGAAGGGCGAAATCGTCGCGCCGGTGTCGCGCAGGAGAATCGCGCGGATGTAGGTGACGAACGCCGCCGGGCCGACCGCATCCGCAAATGACACGCCATGGTAGCTCGGATTTGGATCAGCAATCGCCGGATAATGCCCGCTCGCCTTCCAGTCGAACTTGCCGGAATCGACGATAATGCCGCCGAGCGTCGTGCCGTGACCGCCGATGAACTTCGTCGCGGAATGTACAACGATGTCCGCGCCGTGCTCAATCGGGCGAATCAGGTAGGGCGTGCCGAACGTGTTGTCAATCACCAGCGGAAGGCTGTGCCGATGGGCGATTTCCGCAATTGCGTCGATGTCGGGAATATCGCTGTTCGGGTTGCCGAGGGTTTCCAGATAAATCGCGCGGGTGTTGCCCTGGATGGCGTTCTCAACCTCGGCGAGGTTGTGCGCGTCCACGAACGTCGCGGTGATGCCGAAATGCGGCAGGGTATGCTCCAGCAGGTTGTAACTGCCGCCGTAAATCGTCTTTTGCGCGACGATGTGACCGCCATCCTGCGCCAGCGACTGAATCGTGTAGTTAATCGCCGCCGCACCGGATGCCAGCGCAAGCGCCGCAACACCGCCTTCCAGCGCCGCAATGCGCTTTTCCAGCACATCCTGCGTGGAGTTGGTCAGTCGGCCGTAGATATTGCCCGCATCTGCCAGACCGAAACGTGCGGCGGCATGGGCGGAGTTCTTAAAGACGTAGGACGTGGTCTGATAAATCGGGACAGCGCGGGAATCGGTCGCGGGATCGGGCTGTTCCTGGCCAACATGCAGCTGAAGGGTTTCAAATTTGTAATTGCTCATCGTGATGTCCTCTTTTCTTTTTATGTCGATTTATGTCGATAAGTTTTGAGAAACTGAGGATTTGACCAAAAAATAACCGGGGCTTGTTTTTCGCAAACTCCCGGACAAATGGTTGATGTCAACGACGATGTGCTTCGGCTGAGCGGTACGCAAAACGAAGCACCCGACCATACTGCTTTGTCCGGGAGGGTCGCATTCGATTGCCGCACAGTTCTCTCTGATAATTCCTGTTCAGCATCCTGCGCCACCTCCCTGGTTCGTGTTTGCTCAAATCAAACAACATCATCATAAACAATGTTCTCTACCATGTCAATAGGTTTTCTGTATTTTGCGTGTATTTTGGAATACAAGAAAAGCCGAAGCATTTCTGCCTCGGCTGATACGATTAGGGTAACACCGCACAAATGAGGTGGTCGGCTGGCGAATGGATTTTTCGTCAGATGCAAATGCAAATTGCGAAGGTTTACTGGATGTAAATCGAGGAATTTGCATGCCGCAGATGGCGGAAAAGACATCGACAGACGCGCCGCCGAATTGTGCGGTGGTGCCTTAGTCCAAATTCTCCGAATGGTGCTTGACGCGCAGACGGGTCAGCGCGCGCGCCAGCTGCGCCTGCGTTTCCAGATACTCGCGGCGGCTCTGCTTTTGCAGCAGGGCTTCGCGCGCCGCGTCCGCCTTCTGCTGATTGCGGATGCGGTCGATGTCCTCCGGCTTTTCCGCCGTCTCCACCAGCACCAGCACATGGTTGTCCTCAATCTTGATCATCCCATGCGACACGGCAGCCAGACGCGGCTTTTCGCCGGGAACGGTGTAGCTGAGTTCGCCGGGGCTGATGGCGGCAATGGCATTGCTGTGGTGCGCCAGCACACCGCGCTTACCATCGGGCGTCGGCACAACCAGCGATTCGCATTCGCCCTCATAGAAGGCGGACGACGCGGAGAGGATATTGAGCTGAAACGTGTCCATCGCTTACTGCTCCTTCGCGGCTTTGGCTTTGACATCCTCAATCGTGCCGACGTTGAAGAAGGCGGATTCAGGATAATCGTCCATTTCGCCGGACAGAATCGCCTTGAAGCTGCGGATGGTGTCCTTCAGCGGGACATACACGCCCTTGATGCCCGTGAACTTCTCCGCAACGTGGAACGGCTGGGACAGGAAGCGCTGTACCTTGCGGGCGCGCGCAACCGTCAGACGATCCTCTTCGCTGAGTTCTTCGATGCCCAAGATGGCAATAATATCCTGCAAATCAGCGTATTTTTGCAGAATCTCCTGCACCGCACGCGCCGTTTCGTAGTGCTCCTGACCGACGATATCCGCCTCCAGAATACGGGAGGTGGATGCCAGCGGGTCAACGGCCGGGTAAATGCCCTGCTCGGAAATCTTACGGCTCAAAACAGTCGTTGCGTCCAGATGGGTGAACGTCTGCGCAGGGGCGGGGTCAGTCAAGTCATCAGCGGGAACGTAAACCGCCTGTACGGACGTGACAGAGCCGTTGCGCGTGGAGGTAATACGCTCCTGCAGCTGCCCCATTTCGGTCGCCAGCGTCGGCTGATAGCCAACAGCGGACGGCATACGCCCCAGCAGGGTCGAAACCTCCGAACCCGCCTGCACAAAGCGGAAGATGTTGTCGATGAACAGCAGCACGTCCTTATGCTCAACGTCGCGGAAGTACTCCGACATCGTCAGCCCGGACAGCGCCACGCGCATACGCACACCCGGCGCTTCGTTCATTTGCCCAAAGACCAGCGCCGTCTTGGAAATGACGCCGCTTTCCATCATCTCGTTCCACAGGTCGTTGCCCTCGCGGCTGCGCTCGCCAACGCCGGTGAAGATGGAATAGCCGCCATGTTCGGACGCGACGTTGGTAATCAGCTCCTGAATCAGAACCGTTTTGCCGACGCCAGCGCCGCCGAACAGGCCGATTTTGCCGCCCTTGGCATACGGCTCCAGCAGGTCAATGACCTTGATGCCGGTTTCCAGAATGCTCACGACCGGGCTTTGCTCGGCAAAGGACGGCGCTTGGCGGTGGATGCTCCATTTTTCGGTGGATGCCGGAAGCGCCTCGCCGCCGTCAATCGGGTCGCCCAGGACGTTGAACATGCGCCCCAAGGTCGCGTCGCCGACGGGAACACTGATGCCGCGTCCAGTCGCCTCCACCGTCATGCCGCGCGAAAGCCCTTCGCTGGGCGCCAGCATGATGCAGCGGACAGTATGTTCATCCATGTGCTGCGCCACTTCCATGGTGCGCACTTCGTCTTCCACTTGGACGCGCAGTGCTTCGCGAATCTTCGGCAGCTGTCCCTCCTGAAACTCACAGTCCACCACAGGGCCGGACACCTGCACGATTTTGCCATAGCTCAGCATGACTGCACCTTCTTTCTTTTCTGTGCCTTTGCGCCGGAGGATACCTCGGTAATCTCCTGCGTAATCGACGCCTGACGCACGCGGTTATACTGCACCGAGAGCGACGCAAGCATCTTGTCGGCATTTTCCCCGGCGGAGGACATAGCGGTCATGCGGGCGTTCTGTTCCGCGCAGAAGCTGTCCACCAGCGCGCTGTACACGAAACCCGTGATATAGCTGCGGATGACGTTGTCCAGCACCGCCTCAACGCCGGGCGTAAACTCAAAGTGAACACTGCCCGGTGCGGCGACGGACGCGAAATCGCCCCGGTGAAAGGGCAGAAGGCGCGTGCTGGTCGCTTCGGCGCTCAGGCTGTTCTTCATATCGGTATAGACAATGAACAATTTCTGGAACTCGCCATTGTCGTAGCGTTCCAGCAGGATATCGCAAATTTCGCGTGCGCGGTGCAGCGTCGGATTCTGCGCGGGATAGAGGAAGGACTTCTCAATCGGGATGCCCGCCTGCGCAAAATGCTGGCGGCCATATTCCCCCACGACGAACAGCTCCGTCTCCGGATGCTCATGCAGCATTTCACGCGCAATTTTCAGCACATTGTGATTATACGCGCCCGCCATGCCCTTATCCGCCGTGATGACGAGGCAGGCGTATTCCCCTTCCAGCTTCGGCGCGCCCGCCGGCGGATAGAAGTAGCGGCTGTCCACGTCCGGAACAGTGCGGAAGATGCGCTTGATTTCGCCTTTGAGCGCGTCGAAGTACGGGCGGGTACGGTTCAGCTCGTTCTTCGCCTTACGCAGCTTCGTGGAGGAAATCAGGTACATGGCGTTGGTGATTTTCTGCGTATCCTTGATGCTGGCGATTCGGCTTTTGATTTCCTTTGCGCTCGGCATGGATTACTCCTTCCTGAAGCGCTCAGCGTTCGCGGCGAGATATTTCTCCGCGATGCGCAGAATCTCCTGCTTCATATCGTCCGTCAGCACCTTTTCATCTTCCAGCGAACGGCAGAGGTCGGAGTGTTCCTGCTCGAAGTGATCAAGCAGCGCATCACGGAAGTCCGTCACGTCCTTCACTGCCACCTTCGACAGCACATGCCCCATCGCGCACACCAGCACAATGACCTGCTGGTGCATACTCAGCGGATGATACTGCTTCTGGCGGAGGATGCGCATCAGGCCCTGCCCATAGTGCAGCTGTTCCTTCGTGCTGTCATCCAAATCGCTGGAGAACTGCGTAAATACTTCCATCTCGCGGTACTGCGCCAAGTCCAGGCGCAGGCTGCCGGTCGCTTTCTTCGTCGCCTTCGTCTGCGCCGCGCCGCCAACACGGGACACGGACAGACCGACATTGACTGCCGGGCGCTGACCCGCAAAGAACAGGTCGCTTTCGAGGAAAATCTGACCGTCGGTGATGGAAATGATGTTCGTGGGGATATAGGCGGACACGTCGCCCGCCTGCGTCTCGACAATCGGGAGCGCGGTCATGCTGCCGCCGCCGAGCTTGTCGCTCAGGTGCGCCGAGCGCTCCAGCAGACGGGAATGCAGGTAGAACACGTCGCCCGGATATGCCTCGCGGCCCGGCGCGCGCTCCAGCAGCAGACTCATGGCACGGTAGGCAATGGCGTGCTTGGAGAGGTCGTCATAGACAATCAGCACGTCACGGCCCTTGTGCATGTAATATTCCGCCATCGCGCAGCCCGCGTAAGGCGCAATGTACTGCATGGTGTCCTCTTCGCCCGCCGTTGCGCTGACGACGACGCAGTAGTCCATTGCGTCGCGCTTGCGCAGATTCTCCACCAGCTGGGCAACGCTCGATGCCTTCTGACCGATGGCAACGTACACGCAGATAACGTTCTTGCCCTTCTGATTCAGCATAGCATCCAGCGCAATCGCCGTTTTGCCCGTCTGACGGTCGCCGATAATCAGTTCGCGCTGACCGCGGCCAATCGGGAACATGGCGTCGATGGACAGCAGCCCTGTTTCCATCGGCGTATCAACACTTTGACGGTCGATGATGCCGGGCGCGGGTTCTTCCACCGGGCGATAGCCGTCCGCCGGAATCGCGTCTCCCCCGTCAATCGGGCGTCCGAGCGCATCCACCACGCGGCCAAGGAACGCGTCGCCCACGGGAACACCCGCGGTCTTGCCCGTGCGCGCAACCTTGCTGCCCGCGGAAATATCATCGGCATTGTCAAACAGGATGCAGCCCGTCTCGTTGCGGCGCAGATCCTGCACCATGCCTTTGATACCGTTGTCAAACATGAGGATTTCGCCATACGCGGCATGTTCCAGCCCCTCGACAACCGCAATGCCGTCGCCGATGGACTTAACCGTCCCGACTTCGCTGCTCTTGGCAAGCAGACGGAACTCGTCGATGCTGCTGCGCAGAAGCGGGATGATGTCCTTGCGCGTGTTCTTCGCCACAAGCTGCTCCACCTGCTGGCGGAATTGCTCCATGCGTCCCTTCGCGCTCCAGTCGTAGACCTCGCTCCCCACATGCAGCTGGAAGCCGCTCTTCAGCGACGAATCCTGCTGGATGGTCAGCGCGACGTCTTCGCCATACTTTTTCTGGAGAAAGGCGCGGATGCCCTGCTCCTGATGCTCATCCGGCGGCGTGACGCAAAGCAGCGTGGCCGTCAGACGGCTCTGCTTCGTATCAGTCATGGTCATTCTCCTCCTGCGCAGCCTTCAGGAAGCTGTCATAGAGTGCCTTGTCGAACGCGGGGTCGTTTTCTTTGTCCATCAGCTTGCCCGTAGCGGACACAACCATCTGGGCAATGTCTTTCTTCGCGCCTTCAAGCATGGCATTGCGCTCCTGCTCGGCGGCACCGCGGGCATTCTTGAGCAGCTTGTCCGCGTCTGCCTGTGCGCGCTGCATCCGCTCCTGGCGCTGACGGTCAGCTTCCTGCGCGGCAGCGGCGTTCTTCTGGCGGATTTCTTCATCCGCACCCGCCAGCTTCGCGTTATACTCCGCCAGCGTCGCTTCCGCCTGCGATTTTGCTTCCTGCGCCTGCTTCTCCAAATCAGCAAAGTGATCCTCGCGCTTCTTCATGAAGGCGACAACCGGCTTATACAGCAGCATGTACAGCCCGAACGCCAGAATCACGAAATTGAACATGTGCAGCAGAATCTGCTGGAAATTGATATTCAGCGGCATATCTTCACCTGACTGAACAGACGTTTATAGCCGTCTGTTCCCTTTCCTGCTCAAAGAAATTACAGAACGAAAACGACCAGAATCGCAACAATCAGAGCGTAAATGATAGCCGTTTCGATGAAGACCAGACCGATCATCAGGCTGCCGCGGATGCTGTCGGTCGCTTCGGGCTGACGGGAAATTGCCTCCGTCGCCTTGCCGATGGAAATGCCCATTGCAATAGCGCCTGCGCCAGCAGCCGCCGCAATCGCAATCGCGGCCGCAATCGCCTTCGCGGGAATCGCACTGTCAGTCGCTGCCGCAGCCGCTTCTTCAGCCAGCGCGGGGGCAAACACGGAGAGCATCAGCACAGCCATCAGAGCCAGAACGAGAACGCTTGCAAACTTCTTCATAATCAAAATCCTCCTCAAATCAATTCACCGCCGGAACAGCACCGGCGGGCTTCTTTTCCTTCTTCGCCTTTTTCTTCGGCGGTTCGCTGACCTCGCCGTAGTAGTTGGCGGTCAGCATGGTGAGAACGTAGGTCTGGATGAGCGCGTGCAGAATCGTGAACAGAACGCCCACAAGCACCGGCAGCACGAAGCTCAGAGAAATCGTGTAGTACACCAGTTCCGACACCAGCAGACCGCTCAGCAGCGCGCCGAAAAGTCGGAAGCTCATGGAGATGGGCAGGGAAAATTCTTTCAGCGTGAGCAGGATGCCGCGTCCGCCATTGCTGGCAATGCCGCCGGACATGATGACGCCGTAGGACATCAGACCCATCGCAATCGCCGCGTTGATGTCAGACAGCGGCGCAGGCAGGGACATTGACATTCCCTCCGTCGTCACGCTCTGAATGCCCAGCAGTTCAAAGAGCGTACCAACCGCGATGTACATTCCCGCGCTGAATATGTACACGCCGAGGAACCCGTTGCGGTGCGGGCTGTACGACTTCGCCATATCCCGGAAGAACGAAACCAGTGCTTCCAGTGCGCTTTGCAGCTTGCCGGGAACGAGCTTGAAGTGCGGAATTGCGAAAATTCGCAGCAGCGCCGCCACAACCAGCAGCAGTCCCGTAACCACCCAGTCGGAAATGACCGACGGATTCACCCTCATCCCCAGAAAAGCCATCTGGTTGTCTTCATGCAGCACGGCATCCTTCATGACCGCCTGAATGGACTCGTTTTTCTCTCCGCCTGGGTCAGTCAGAAAGATGGCTGCAAGCAAGGCCGCCAGCAGTACGATCATCACAAGGATGAGCCGTACACGGCTGTTTTTCTTCTCTTGCTTCATATTATACCTCGCTTCCGTGAGTTACTTTTGGGGAAACCATGCACATTATAGCACCGAGATTCGGAATTTGCAATACGGAAAAACGATTTCTTAGCGCAACCAGATTGGACAAATTCAACTGCGTCTGCGCGCAGAAAAATCCGCCGCGGCAAGACTGTTTGCGGCGGCGGACTTCCTATTTTAGATTACCGTTTGTGAGTTGCGTTCTCCTTCAATTCCCGATGCTCTTCTTTCAGTTCCTGCTTGAGCGTCCGGTCGATTTCCGCCGTTTCCTTGCGGATAGCGCTGATGTCCTTCTCGATGAGCGGATTCTGCTCCATATCCTCGCGGATGAACATCAGTGCGAAGGCTGCCAGCAGCAGCAGGCACGAAATCCAGATGGCATGTGCGCCGATGCGCCCTGCACTGACGCTGCCAATGCCCGCGCCCAGCGCAAAGAGCAGGATGATGCCGAAGTAACGCAGCATCCGATCTTTCGCGTGCGGTTCGTGCGTTTTGCTCCAAATGCAGAACGCCTCGACACCGCTGCGCAGGTCGCCAATGCACATCGTGCTGGCAAACGCATAGCCGTCCACCTTGCGGAACGCCTGCACCTGCATCGCGCAGGAGAACGACACGATGGCGTTCGCCAGCAGATTGCAGCTTTCGGGCAGGAAGCCGACAATCAGCAGCAGGAGCATTTCTCCCAGCACGACCAGCTGCCGCCAGTGCAGCCGCTGCATGGAGCGGAAGCGCTCGCGCATTCTCTCCGCCACCAGCACACCGAAGGCAAACGCACACAGCGGGATGAAGTAGTGCAGTACCATCCCCCACTGTCCGTCCATGATATGCGCGCTGAGCAGGACGATGTTGCCCGTCTGCGCGTTGGCGAACACTTTGCCGCGAAACAAGTAGGTATACGCATCCTGCAAGCCGCCGGACAAGGACAAAAAGACGGCTGTCAGGAAAGATTCCGACATTTGACCGTGATGCGTTGTTTTCATACTGATTTCCTCTTTTCGGATGAAGGTGTGGCGCTTCATCACGCCTATTATAGCACCACTGTCAAGCGGCGGAACAAAAAAGCTGCCACAAAAGTACGGCAGTTTGATGTTATTTGTTGCCTGATGTGACGAACGCAATCGCCTGCAGATACCCCTGCATGACTGCCTCAAACTCGAATTGCGGAATATACTGGCGGCAGTTCTGCGAATAGCGCCGCTGAATTTTCTCGCTGCTCAGAATACTGTCGATGGCTTCCGCCAGCGCGTCGGCATCCTCCGGGTCAACAATCAGCCCGTTTTCGCCCGGATGCACGGTGTCATACGCGCCGTCGGCATACTTCGACGCGACAATCGGCGTACCGGAGCAGAGCGCTTCCAGCAGCACCAGCCCGAAGCAGTCCTCGCGGGTCGGCAGAACAAACACGCTCGCCCGGCGATAGGCATCCGCCAGCGGCTCGCCAGACTGGAATCCCAGCCAGCGAATGTGCTGCGCAATGTGCGTTTCTTCCGCCATCGCCATCAATTTCGCCTTCTCCTCCGCCTCGCCGTCGCCGACAATCAGCAATTCAAACGGCTGATGCACTTTCGGCAGCGCGCGCAGGAGCAAATCCAGCCCTTTCAGGGGGATAATTCTGCCCACAAACAGCAGCGTATGCTGATTTTCGCGCTTTTCGGCATAGCGGAAGCGGGAAATATCCACCGTCAGCAGGCTGAGGAAGATTTTCCGCTCCGGCACGCCCCAGTGCAGCAGCTTTTCCTTCGCTTTGGTGCTGCTGGCAATGCACGCATCGGCATGATGGATGATGATATGCCGCATGAGCTTCTGCACGCGCCCGATGTTCCGCTCCGAACGCAGCGTGCCGTCCGTGAGGTGGATGAACTTCCTGCCGTGGCGCTTGCACCAGAGCAATGCTTTCAGCGCGGACGGGTTGTACTCCCACGCAATCACCACATCCGGGTTGATGCGCGTGATTTCCCTCGTCAGGTGCTGCGGAATATGCAGGTAGTGCACATCCCCTTCGCCCTTGCGCTTGATGATTTTGGATTCCAGAATCGTCGATTGCAGGAGTTTGCGCTCGTCAATCACCCACTGCCGGTTGTCCTCATTGCGATTCGTGTAAATGACGAAAAACTCGTGCGTCTGCTGATGCGTCTGCATATAGTAGAACAAATCCACCCGATACGGCGCAGGGATATTCGTAATCAGAAGCACTTTACTCATCCGGCATCCTCCGTCTCCAGTAGTTTTGGCATCGCTTCCGTTTCGAGAGACAGCATATACCAATTTATGCGTCCTATCAATCACAAAGTGAACTTTTTCTTGTCATGGACGCTGATATCCTTGCCCAGCTGCACCTCTATCATCTTCAGCTCCGTGTCTGCAATGACCGTGTGGCGCTGACTCGCTGTCATCGTTATGACATCTCCCGTCTTGACCGGACGTTCTACCCCCTCGACAATCGTTCTGCCCGCGCCGGAAATCACCACCCACACCTCGTCGCGGTACTGATGACTGTGGTAATTCATGCTGTGACCGGGGTTCAGCGTCACCTTGATGGTCAGCGAGTTCATCTCCACATCCACTACGCGGAAGCTGCCCCACGACTTCTCCGCGAACATAATCTGCTGCTCGTACTTGTCCACGAATGGCTTGATGTAGGAACTTTGCTCCTTGTCGGATACCAGAATTCCCTCCGCCGATACGCTAATCACCACATCATGCAGCCCCATCGCCAGCACCGGCACATCCAGCTCGTTGATGATATGCACACCCCTGCATTTGTCGTTTAGTTCACCCTTTCCGATGATTGTTTCTTCCATAGCTTCGGTCAGGGTGTTCCATGTGCCGAGATCTTTCCACATGCCCGCAAAACGCACAACCTGAATCTGTTTTTCATGCTCTGCAACGGCATAGTCAAAAGAAATCTTTTTGATTGCTGCGTACTTGCTGAACAAATCCTGATAGTCGATAAAGTCTATCAGCTCGTGCGCCTTGTTTATCATGTAGGACAGTTTGTAAGCGAACACGCCGCCGTTCCACAGTGCGCCGCGGGCAATATACTCCGCCGCCACATCCGCCGTCGGCTTTTCCTTGAAGGTATCCACCGACGATATATGTTCGCCGTTCTGTGGAATAATGTAGCCGTACTTTTCGCTGGGATACGTCGGCTCAATGCCCATGAGAATGAGGTTCGCCTCGCCCTTGTCCGCCTGCGCCGATAATTCCTTGAGCGCCTCGAAGTAAGCGTCCTCCACATACGGGTCAACCGGGCAAACGACGACCGATTCCGACGGGTCAATATGCAGCACATCCACCAGATACGCCGTTGCCAGCGCAATGGCAGGAAACGTGTCGCGGCGGCATGGCTCGATGCTCACACCGACATGCTCACCAAGCTGGTTATGGATAGCAGACACCTGCGTCTTGCTGGTCGCAATGGTCACGGTTGCGTCAGTATCCACCTGCTTAATCTGGCGATAGACGCGCTGCAGCATCGACTCATAAGCGCCATCTTCCTTCTTGAAAATCTTGATAAACTGCTTTGAGCGAATATCGTTGGACAGCGGCCACAAGCGCTTGCCGGAGCCGCCGGAAAGCAGGATAATGTTCATCGTTTGTTTCTCCTCCAAAACAGAATGAGGGCTGCACTTTTTTGCCATGCAGCCCCCGTTGCTTCCTTCGCGGATTAAGGTGACGCCGAGTTGTGCGGTGTTGCCTTAACGTTCAGCGCGCATGGGGTTGTTCAGAAAGTCCTCATACGCAAGGCGGATGCCGTCCTCCAGCTCTGTCCGATACGTCCAGCCGAGGTTCGTCGCCTTGGAAACATCCAGCAGCTTGCGCGGCGTACCGTTGGGCTTGGTGGGATCCCACTTGATTTCACCCTTGTAACCCACAACCTTCGCCACCAGTTCGGTCAGTTCCTTGATGGTCAGTTCCTTGCCCGTGCCGGCGTTCACCGTCTCGCTGCCGGAGTAGTTGTTCATCAGGAACACGCAAAGGTTTGCCAAATCGTCCACATACAGGAACTCGCGGAGCGGGCTGCCGTCACCCCAGCAAGTCACGCTTTCCGTGCCGTTGATTTTCGCTTCGTGGAAGCGGCGAATCAGTGCCGGAAGAACGTGGCTGTGCGTCGGATGATAGTTGTCGTTCGGGCCATAGAGGTTCGTCGGCATGACGGAGATATAATCCGTGCCATACTGCCGATTAAGGAACTCGCAGTACTTCAGACCGCTGATTTTCGCCAGCGCATACGCCTCGTTCGTCTTTTCCAGTTCGGAGGTCAGCAGGCAGCTTTCCTTCATCGGCTGGGGCGCCATCCGCGGATAGATGCAGGATGAGCCGAGAAACTCCAGTTTCTTGCAGCCATTCTGCCACGCCGCATGGATGACATTCATTTCCAGCACCATGTTATCATACATGAAATCCGCCAGCGCGTTCTGGTTCGCAACGATGCCGCCCACCTTTGCCGCGGCAAGAAATACATACGCCGGCTTTTCCTGCGCGAAGAACGCCTCGACCGCCTCCTGCCGGGTCAAATCCAGTTCCTTGTGGGTGCGGGTGATAATATTGGTATAGCCCTGACGTTCCAATTCTCGTACGATGGCGGAACCCACCATGCCGCGATGACCTGCGACGTAAATCTTTGCATCCTTTTTCATCATGGCTGTCCCTCTTTCTGCTCTTCAAGCCCAAATTACAGCGCCGTCCGCATCGCCTTTTCGCGCTTCGCCAACATGCGGTCGTGCTTCGCCATGATCTCCACCAGCTGCTCGTAACTGGTCTTTTGCGGATTCCAGCCCAGCATTGTCTTGGCCTTCGTCGGATCGCCCCAGAGGTTGTCTACGTCCGTTGGGCGGAACCACTGCGGATTCACGCACACCAGCATCTTGCCGTTCGCCGCGTCATAGCCCTTTTCGTCGATGCCCTTGCCTTCCCAGCGGATGCTGATGCCATTCGCCGCGAACGCCTTCTCGGTGAAATCGCGGACGGTATGCTGCACACCCGTCGCAATGACGAAATCATCCGGCTTCTCCTGCTGCATAATCAGCCACATGCACTCCACATAGTCTTTCGCATAGCCCCAATCACGCAGGGAGTCCATATTGCCCAGCTCCAGATGATCCTGCATTCCCTCGGCAATGCGGCCTGCCGCCAAGGTAATCTTGCGCGTCACGAAATTCTCACCGCGGCGCGCGGATTCGTGATTGAACAGAATACCGTTGACCGCGAACATGCCATACGCGTCGCGGTATTCCTTCACCATCCAGAAGCCGTACTGCTTCGCCACCGCGTAGGGGCTGTACGGGTGGAACGGCGTAGTTTCGCGCTGCGGAACCTCCTCCACCTTGCCGTACAGTTCGGAGGTAGAAGCCTGATACACCTTGCAGCTTTTTGTCAGCCCGCACACGCGAACCGCTTCCAGCACGCGCAGAACACCCAAGGCATCCACGTCGCCCGAATACTCCGGCGCGTCGAAGGATACTTGCACATGACTCTGCGCCGCCAGATTGTAGATTTCGTCGGGCTTGATTTCGCCCACCAGCCGAATCAGGCCGGAAGAATCCGACAAGTCGCCGTCATGCAGGTGAATTGCCTTCTTCTCAATCAGGTGGTCAATGCGCGCCGTGTTGGAGATCGAGGCACGGCGGACGATGCCGTGCACCTCATAGTCTTTTTCAAGCAGAAACTCCGCCAAATAGGAACCATCCTGACCGGTAATGCCGGTAATCAGCGCCTTCTTCGCCATCGTCTTGGAATTTCCTCTTTTCATCAGCTATTCTTGAAAATAGATACACTGCTATTATAAAGAAGCGGCTTTCAAAAAGTAAGTGGGGATAGAAACCATTGTCAGTGTAATCTTGGGTTTCATATCATTTGCAATGCTGCCGAATGACACCTTTCTTCAGCAGGATGTTTGCGTACTGCGCGCTTTCGCCTGTCGCGACAATGCAGTACGCTTTTTTCGCGCGCTCGTAGTAGGCAAACCGGTCGATTGTCTGGATTTTCGCGTCCGGCTCATAAGCCGTCAGCGTCGCGCGGTATTCGTCCCAAATCACGGGTTCTATTGGGTCGCCCGGCACAACCGACATCAGCACAAAATTGCTTTCATCATATTGATCCAGCGGGAACAGCGGCAGAATCGCGCGCAGCAGTTCCGCCGCGCCGATGCCATCCGCACGAACGACGCGCTGCCCCATGCTTTCTGCGGGGAAATTCGCGTCCGCCAGCACAATCTCGTCCCCATGCCCCATCTCGCACAGCACTTTCAGCAGTTCCGGCGAAATCAGCGGGGAAATACCCTTCAGCATGATCGTACCTCCTCAAACTAATGTGCAGTCCCACACGTCCACGCCGCAGTCCTGAAATGTATCATGCAGGCGCGCGTTCAGCTGCTCCCTGGTCACGCCGCGCTTGAGCAGCACCTGCAGGAATCCGCCGCCGCCCGCGCCGCAAATCATGCGCCCGTCAATCAGGTCGTCAATCGCAAGAAAAATCTGGTCTATGCAGGTGTTGGTGCTGCCCGCGTCAATCATCTTGGAAAGCTCCCAGTGGCGATTCAGCAGCCTCGCGAAGTCATCCACATGCCCGCGCTCCAGTTCAAACGCCATCATCACGGCGATTCGCTGAATTTCCTCCAGCGCGTACAGGCTGTCCGGCGCATTGCTGATGTAGCGGCCCACCACATCGCGCAGGAGATTCCGCGCAAGGCGGCGCTGGCCGGTATAAATCAGGGTGAAACGCGCGTTCAGTTCCGCCTTGGTGTCCTCCGACAGAGCGATATGGCGGACGTTCAGCTCCTGCTGAATGCCCGCGGGCGCGGTGATGAGCTTCAGTCCCGGCGTCATGCCGCCGACTTGATCCTGCCAGCCACCGCCGGTGGACATAATCTGCTCGACGCACATGGCGTGCTCATACAAATCGTCCTCCGTGTGCGCCACGCCGAAATACTGGAAAAGCGCTTTGACGCACGCGCCTGCAAGAATGCTGCTCGTGCCCAGACCGCTACCCTTCGGCACGCCGTGCATCTGCGTAGAGACGTACAGTCCGCCGATTTTCGCCGTAATATCCGTCAATTCGCCGCCCTCGCGCGGAATCACGCCGCAGGCAATCAGCGCTGCCTTGTGCAGCACAAACGGGTCGTAGGGATTGTGGCACTCCTGCAAGTCCGAAATTGCCGTGAATTCCCCACGCGCGCCCATATCCGCGCTTTCCAGCACGACCATCGGCTTCGGCAGCCGGCGCACATGCACCTCCACGGGATACTCGCCGCCCAGCAGAATCGCGGCATTGAGCACCGTTCCGCCCTTTTCGTTGCAGTACGGCGGCGTATCGCTCCAGCCGCCGCCCCAGTTGACCCGCAGCGGCAGACGCACCGTTGCTTCTTCTTCCACTGGCTGATGATGTGCGCAAAGCCCCGTGCCGTGCGCTGCCGCGCCCGCAAGCACCATGCGCTGAATCTCCTCAAAAGCCCGCTTGATGTACGCCTCCCCTTCCTGCGAATCACCCAGTACTTTACCGAGGCAGTAGAAGATGCGCATCCGTGTGAACACGTCTGCCGATGCCGCCTTTTCCGCAATCAGGCGGCGCTGATAGGCGCTGATGGCAGCATCCTGAAAAATTTTCTTCGCTTCCTCGATTGTGCCGCCGCGGCGAATCACAGACAAGAAGCGCTCGACCTTCACGGCTTTGCGCAGGTGCGTCTCCCATTCCAGAATCGCCGCCGTGTCCGCGCTGTTGAACGAGCTGCACAGGCTGACGCGCTCCGCCGATACCCACGCATCATAATCCCCCGCGCCCATTGCCAGCGCGTAGACATTCAGCGCCGCATCCACCGATTCCGCCATAGAATCGCAGACTGGGTAGATTTTCGCCTGCCACAGCGAATGGTCATCCCCATCCCACACGTTCCCGAACGCAGCCATTGAGCCGCCCAAGAACGTGCCTTCCTTCGGATTGTCCGCCACGCCGTAAATCCGCGTCACAAAGCGCCCGTCCGTCAACTTCAGGCTGTGCAGGACGACATTCGCCGGAATGTTCCTTCCGCTGATTGTCACATGCGAAAGCACCGTACCGCTGCCGATAATCGCGCCGCCAATCACATGACTGTCCTCCAGATAGCAATCGTCATGGATGCAGCAGCCCTCCTCCACCATCGCGTTATTCAGCGCATAATTCGCCGATGAGCAGCAGCCGGACACACACTTTTTCCAGTCCAAGAAGCTGTACGCCGACACGCCGTCTGTCATCAGCGCGCGCAGTTCGTGCGTCGTGCCAAAGTGAATGAACGACGCGGGCGCCAGCCGCAGCAGACGCATCCGATACTTCCGCAGCACCTGCCAGACAGCGGTGCGGCAGGCGTGCAACTCCTCAGTGAACGAGCCATCCGGCTTTTCGCGGTAGAACTGCTCCAAGGTCGAACGGCTTGCCAGCGGATAGAGGAAATCACCATAGAAGGACAGCCGCGCGCGGTCATTCACAAAAGCCGCAAACTTTGCGGGCGTATCCACCAGCGTATACAAATCCGCCAGCAAATCCGTGCTGAACAGCACCGCGCCGGTGTCAATATCCACCTTGCCCTGCGCATTGACCGCCCCTCGGCTCGTCAGCGTCTCCACCGTCTGTTTATGCAGGAACTCGCCAACGTTGCCCTGTTCATCCATCTGGAACACGCCATGGTTCTTGCCCGTTTCCACGTCCTCTTTGAAGGAAATCGCCGCCGCGCCGGATGCGGGCGCATCAATCTGCAGCGGATTGAATAGCAGCAGCACATCTCCCGACAGCACAAGCATCCCGTCCCGAATCCGCGATGGCACGCCGCTCATGCCAATGATGAACTCGTCAAACAGCGTCGAGCGCCTGCCGTTGGGCAGTTCACGCGGGACAGGCGAAAACAGCTTGCCGCACGCGCTGTACTGCGGCACACGCTTGCTGTCCCCGCCTGAATGGATGCACAGAATGCGCTTGCCCGCAAATGTGCCTTCCTGCGTGCAGACATAACGAAGCGCATTGAGCGTCGCGCCGCCGCTGCCCACGCGCAGCCCATCCGGGTCGGGCAGAACGGCATAGTGCGTCCGGTCAGGCAGGAGGTTTTTCGCCCGGCGAATGGCAATCTGCTGACGATACGCATTCGCCTGCGCCTCGTTGGACGCGGTGAGTATGATATAATCCCAGACCGGGAAATCAGCCCTGTGCAGCGAGCGGCGGTAGTCCTCCCACGCGTCGAGATACGACTGACGCAGGAACAACGAATACGAATTGCCCATGGCGACTCCTTTTGCATTGCAGCAGCTTTGGGGCAGGGTTGCGCCCCTGTAAATTATTGTACAACGCAGCACTGCAAAAATCAAGGGGTATTTTGGCGAATGTTGGGTAATGTTATGGAATGCTGGACGCAAAAAAGGGAGACTGCGCAGGGCAATCTCCCAACAGGGTTTACTTCGCGTATACGTAATGGTAATAATTCTTCTTGGCGTACGTTTCCGCATACGAACCGGGCGTGACCACCCACACCAGTTTGTCCTTCTTGCAGCCGTCAAACGCTGTCGAATCAATTTTCGTGACCGAAGCCGGAATCGTGATGCGCGTCAAGGAAGTGCAATCCCAGAAAGCACGGAAATCAATGGTAGTCACCGTATCCGGAATCACGATTTCTTTCAGCGAAATGCAGCCGTAGAAGAAGTAATTGCTGATAGATTTCACGTTCTCTGGGAATACAAATTCCACCATATAGTTGCAGAAGCTCACACCAGAGCCGGGCAGGTACGTGAGGTATTTCGGGAATACAATCCGCGTTGCGCTTCGGCATCCGCCAAACACATGATTGCCCATTTTTACCACAGAATCCGGCACAATGATTTCCTTCAGCGAGTTGCAGCCGCTAAACGCTTCTTCCTCGATGGTCGTCACGCTGTCTGGAATCACAATTTCAGGCAGACCATAGCAATGCTTGAAAGCCGCTGTGCCAATCGTCTCCATCGTATCCGGCAGGGTGACATTTGCAAGGGCTTTGCATTCCCTAAATACTTCGTTTGGCAGCCGCGTCAGATTGCCGATTTTGCCGACCGTCACCAGCGATCTGCATTCCTCAAACGCATTTTTGCCAAGGCTGGTGATGGATTCGAGGCTGACCACCGTTTCCAGCGTGCCGCAGTAGCTGAACGCCTTCTCCCCAATGCTGGTGACATTCGACAAATCAAGCGACTTCAGCGAAGTGCAGGCGATGAACGCTTCCCTTCCGATTTCTGCCGCAACACCATCCAAACCAAGCGTCTCCAGTTTGCGGCATTCTTCAAAGGCATTCGCGCCAATGTACGTCACATTCGGTGCTGCGCCGAACGTGGTCAGCGAAGTTGCATTCCGGAACGCTGAGTCGCCGATATACTCCAAGCTGGGCAGGTCGCCCACCGTCACAAGCGTCCGATTGGACAGACCGGATGCGCCAATCCTCCGCAAGCGCGGCAGATTTGCAACTTCCGGGATGTTCGCGCTGTCCAGTGCGCTCGCGCCGATTTCTTCCAGCGCCGGCAAATCACGCAGTCCGGTCACTTTCGGGCAGCCGCCGAACGCGTAGCCGCCGATAATGCGCAGGTGCTGCAAGCCATCCAGCGAAAGTACCAACTTTTGGTCGAGCATAAACGCGCCGCCGCCGATTTCCTCTATCGCGTCCAGCGTGCCGATATTCACCAGTTCATCGCAGTTTGAAAACGCGCAAGCGCCGATGCGCTTCATCCGCTCAAACGTGCCAATGTCCGTCAAATAGCCGCAGGAATAGAACGAGTACTCGCCGATTTCCGTCACTGTTTCCGGCAGTTTCACGGTTTCAATATAGTAGCAGGATTGGAACACGCGGTCGGGAATGCGCGTCACTTTCGCCTGCCAGTCCACTTTCTTGATGCCGTCGCAGTCGTAGAACGCGCCTTCACCGACATTCAGCAGCTTTTCGCCAATTGTAACTTCTGTCAGTTTCTTGCACTGGCGGAAGGCGTACTCGCCGATTTCCGTCAACGTATCCGGCAGCAGCTCGGCGTTCCAGAGCGTACACTTGTCGAACGCGTAGCTGCCGACGCGCGTCAGGTTCGGCGGCAGGGGGCAGTTTTCCAGCTTCTTGCAGCCTGCAAAGGCAGAATCGCCGATTTCCAGCAGCCCTTCCGGCACCGTGACCGTCACCAGTCCTTCGCAGTTCTCGAACATATGCGCCGAAATGCCCGTCAGCGACGCGGGCAGGGTGATTTCCGTCAGGCTGAGGCAGCGATAAAAAGCGCTCTCCCCCATTTCGGTGATGTTGTCGGACAGCTGCACCGTTTTCAAGCTCACGCAGCTGTCAAAGGCATGTGCGCCAATTTTGGTCACGCTCTCCGGAATCGTGATTTCCGTCAGATACCAGCAGTTTGCAAAAGCATAATCGCCGATTTCCGTCACGCCCTCCGGAATGCGGATTTCCCGCAGCTCCCCGTCGCCGTAAAATGCGTACTCCTCGATGCGGGAGACATTCGCCGGCAGGGTATACACCGTGCCTTCGGAGGATTGCACCGTCTCGGCAGCCGCCGCACCGCCGACCAGCACCAGCAGCGTCAGCGCACCCGCCATTAGCTTCGTCGTTCTCATGAATTTCCACCCCTTCCTTCCATGATTATACGCCTTTTCACGAAAAAGTCAATTCTTTGGCGCAATTATTTACAATTGGCAAAAGCGAAAGAAGTACAATTGTACTTATGGAGTATATGCCTGTCAGTTTTCTTTCTATTCTATAACGGCGGATTCGTCATCCTGCCCCACTCGCTGTTGAAAATCCCCCGTAATTTTGCTATAATCATTCTCGGTATTTCTGCTGATTCAGGAGGACGCGGCATTGAGGCATGGCGGCAATGTTTGGAAAGGTCAGCCAGCGGATTGGCTGGACTTTTCCGCGAATCTGCGACCAGAGGGAACGCCCGCGTGGGTGATGGACACCATGCGTGCGGCGCTTTCGCAGGCGTGCTATTACCCTGACCGCGCGATGCGGGCGGCGCGTGCGGGGCTGGCGTTGTATCTCGGCGTGGACGAAAGCTGCGTGCTGCCGACGGCGGGCGGCGCGGCGGCGATTGACCTGACGCTCGGCGTTCGGCGCGGCGCGGTGCATGTGCAGCCGCCGACGTTCGGGGAATATGCAGAGCGGGCGAAGGCGCATGGGCGGCAGATGGCAGCGAATCAGGCGATTCAGGCGGATGACACGGTCGTTGTGTGTAATCCGAACAATCCGACAGGCAGGCTGCTTTCGCCGAATGACGTGCTGCGGATGCATCGGGACGTGCGGAACAGCGGCGGCGAGCTGATTGTGGATGAGGCGTTCATCGACTATTGCCCGGATGCGACGGTTCGCCACCATGTGCAGGATGGTTTGACGGTGGTTGGGTCGTTGACGAAGATTCTGTGCATTCCGGGCGTGCGGCTGGGGTACATCTGCGCCGCGCCGGAACAGATTGCACGCTTGCAGGAGCGGGCAGTCACATGGTCGCTGAACGTGCTGGCATCGGCGGTTGCGGCGGAGCTGCCCCGTCATCAGGCGAAAATTGCGGCGGATGCACAGGCGAATCAGGCGCGGGCGGAGCGGTTCGCGCGGCGCTTGCAGGAGATGGGCGTGCGTGTGACAGCGGGGCGCGTGCCGTTCCTGCTGGCTGATTTCGGGCACGACATGACGAAAACGGTGCAGCACCTGCGAGCGCAGCACATTTTGGTGCGAACGTGCGATTCGTTCGGCTTGCCCGCGAATTATCTGCGCTTGGCAGTGAAAACGGACGCGGAAAACGATTTGCTGATGGAAGCGTTATACTATTTCCAGATAAGAATGCGCCAAGATGCGCCGCGAATTTTTCATTCTGGCTAACGTGAATGAAACGCAGCGTAGCAGCGCTACGCTAAGTGGAATGAGCGGACGCCAGAATGGAAAAGGCGCAAGCAGATGGCGCAGGTGAATCTGGAAATAGTATTATATAGGGAGAATTTCGATGCGCGGTAAGAGTTTGATGGTGATGGGAACGGCGTCGTCCGTTGGCAAAAGCGTGCTGTGCAACGCGTTTTTGCGCATCATGAAGCAGGATGGATACAAGGTTGCGCCGTTCAAAGCGCAAAACATGGCATTAAATTCGTTCGTCACTAAGGACGGCTTGGAAATGGGGCGTGCGCAGGTGACACAGGCGCAGGCGGCGGGCGTTGAACCGGATGTGCGCATGAATCCCGTGCTGCTCAAACCCACGAGCGATCGCCGCAGTCAGGTAATTGTGGACGGCAAAGCCATCGGCACAATGACTGCGATGGAGTATCACCGCTACAAGCCTGCCCTGCGCGAACGCATCAAGGCGACGTATGACGCGCTGGAATCCACCGTGGACTGCGTGGTCATCGAGGGGGCGGGCAGTCCGGCGGAAATCAACTTGCGCGCCGGGGACATCGTGAATATGTCAATGGCGGAATCCGCCGATGCGCCGGTGCTGCTGGTGGGCGACATCAACTTGGGCGGCGTGTTCGCGTCGCTGCTGGGCACCGTGATGCTGCTGACGGACGAGGAACGCGCTCGCGTGAAGGGCGTCATCATCAACAAATTCCGCGGCGATGTGAAGATTCTTGAACCGGGACTCAAGATGCTGCAGGAGCGCATTCACATTCCCGTATTAGGCGTTGTGCCGTGGATGAACGTGGGGCTGGAGGATGAGGACAGCGTAACCGAACGTTTCAGCCGCATGATGGGTCAGGGGGATTTGGACGTTGCCGTGGTGAAGCTGAAGCACATCTCCAACTTCACGGATTTCCAGTCCTTGGCGCTTCAGCCCGGCGTGAAGGTGCGCTATGCCCAGACCTCGAAGGAGGTCGAAAATGCCGACCTAATTGTCCTCCCCGGCACGAAAAACACCATCGAGGATTTGATTGACCTGCGCAACCGCGGCTTGGATGCCGCCATCATCCGCCACGCGCGCAAGGGCGGCATGGTCATCGGCGTGTGCGGAGGATATCAAATGCTGGGCAGAAAGCTGCACGACCCCGACCATGTGGAATCGCGCGTGCCGGAGCTGGCGGGTCTTGACTTGCTGGACATGGAGGTCACCTTCGCAAGGGAGAAGGAAACCGCGCAGGTCAGCGGCGTCGTCGATGCGTCCGGCTGGCTTGCATCATCGAACGGCATTCTGGTGGACGGCTACGAGATTCACGCCGGGCAAAATCAGTTCGGTGAAAGGGCGCTGCCGTGGCTGCGCATCGGCAATCGCGTGGACGGCGTGATGAACGAGCGCGGCAACGTGCTGGGCAGCTATCTGCACGGCTTGTTTGATGACGGGCAGCTGTTTGCCGCCATCGCCGCGCACATCCGCAAAGAAAAGGGCATCGACACCGAAACGCAGGCCCCGATGACCCTCGATGAATACCGCGAGCGCGAGTTCGACCGCATTGCTGATATTGTCCGCGCGAGCGTCGATATGGACGCCATCTACCGTATTGTACGGGGCGAGGTGTAAGCAATGAGCGATTGGATTTGGGCGCTGATAATTGGCTTCGTGCTGGATTTACTGCTGGGCGACCCATCGTGGCTGTATCACCCGGTGTGCATCATCGGCAAATACATCGGCTGGGTGGAAAAGAAGCTGCGGCGGCGTGGCGGCAATCTGCGGAAAAGCGCCGTGTTCCTGACCGCCTCCACCGTACTGCTGACAGTGGCGGTCGTCGCGCTGATTTTGATGCTTTGCGGGCTGCTGGGGCGCATTCCCCTGCTGATTGCCATGGCCCTGCTGGACTGGATGGGCATTGCCATCACGAGTATGGCGAAGGAAGCGCGCGGCGTGGAAAAAGCGCTGGGGCAGGGCGTTGCCGCTGGGCGGACACAGGTGGCGCGGATTGTCGGGCGCGACACACAGGACTTAAGCGAGGAAGAAATCATCAAAGCAACCGTCGAAACAGTGTCGGAGAACACGACGGACGGCGTAATTTCTCCCCTGCTGTACGCTGCCATCGGCGGGCCAATCCTCCTGTGGGGATTCAAAGCCGCCAGCACGTTGGATTCGATGGTTGGATACTTGGACGAAAAATACCGCGACATTGGCTGGTCGAGCGCAAGGTTAGATGACGTGCTGAACTACATTCCGGCGCGTTTGACGGCGCTGCTGATGGTGATTGCTTCCTATTTAATAGGTTTGGACGGCAAAAACGCCTTTCGCATCGTCCGCCGCGACCATGCCAATCACAAAAGCCCCAACTGCGCGTGGAGCGAATCCGCGGCAGCGGGGGCGCTGCACATCCAACTCGGCGGGACGCACAATTACTTCGGCAAACCCGTCGAAAAACCAACCATCGGCGACGCGGATCGCCCAGCCGAGCGCGCGGATATCCGCCGTGCAAACCGTTTGCTGTATGCAAGCAGTCTGCTAATGATGGTTTTGATTGTACTGATTGCCATTGTACGATGAGGTGAGCATATGCCGGAGCAAAACAAACATTACAACTTCTTTCAGAACAAGGAATGTGAATATTTTCCCTGCCACAAGGGCGTGAAGGAAGAGGATTTCAACTGCCTTTTCTGTTACTGCCCGCTGTACACGCTGGGCAAGCACTGCGGCGGCCACTGCACCTACACGGAATCAGGCATCAAAAGCTGCCAGCACTGTACTTTTCCGCACCAGAAGAAGAATTATGATGCGATTATCGCGCGCTTCCGCGAAATTGCCGCCGTCGCCGCGCGCTCGGACAGGGAGGACAAATGAACGCACAGGAACAGACGCAATTTCGGTGGAATCACGTCGCGAAGCCGCTGAATTCGCTGGGAAAGCTGGAACAGCTTGTCGTGCAGATCGCGGGGATTCAGCAGACGGCGGACGTTTGCATCAACAAGCGTTGCGCGCTGATTTGCTGCGGCGACCACGGCGTAGTGGCGGAGGGCGTGAGCCAATCCGGCAGCGAGGTAACGGCACTCGTTGCGCAGTCCATCGTCGCGGGCACGGCGAACATCAACCTGATGGCATCCGTCTCCGGAACGGACGTGTACGCGCTGGATTTCGGCATGGTGACGCCCGTCATGGGGACGATAGACTGCCGCATCGCCGCCGGAACACGCAATATGGCGCGTGAACCCGCGATGACCCGCGCGCAGGCGGAACAGGCGGTTCAAGCGGGTATCGACGCGGTTGCCCGCATGAAAGCGCGTGGGTATCAGCTGATTGCCACGGGCGAAATGGGCATCGGGAACACAACCGCCTCCACCGCCATGGCGTGCGCGCTCATGCGCTGTTCGCCGGAGGATATCACCGGGCGCGGCGCGGGTTTGTCGGACGCGGGCTTGCAGCGCAAAAAGGCTGCCATTCAGCGCGCCCTGAGCATCCATCGCCCGAATGCGGATGATGCGCTGGACGTGCTGGCGAAAGTCGGCGGATTCGAGATTGCCGGGATGGTCGGCATCTTTCTGGGCGGACTGCGCCATCATCTGCCGATTGTCATCGACGGTGTGATTTCGGCAGTCGCGGCACTCACGGCAGTGCGCATCGACCCGGCGTCAAAATCCGCCATGCTCCCCTCGCACATGAGCCACGAGCCAGCCGTGGTGCGCATCATGTCGGAATTGGGCATGTCCCCCATCATCTACGCCGATATGGCGCTGGGCGAAGGCACAGGCGCGGTGTCGCTGCTTCCCCTGCTGGATATGGCGCTCAAGGTTTACCACGGGCCGCACACATTCGACGAATTGGGCATTTCGGCCTACGAGCCGCAGGAGGGCAAAGCATGATTGTGCTGGTCACGGGCGGCAGCGGCTGCGGCAAATCCACATGGGCGGAGAAGCTGGTCAGCGCGCTTCCAGCGGAAAAGCGCGTGTATATCGCGACCATGCAGGTGTACGACGAAGAATCCGTGCGGCGAGTGGCGCGGCATCGGGCACAGCGCGCGGACAAGGGCTTCACGACCATCGAGTGTGAAAAGGACCTTGCGTCGGCGGATGTACCCGAAGGCAGCGTCGTCCTGCTGGAAGATTTGGTCAACCTGATGGCGAACGAGATGTTTGGCGGCGGCGATACGTCCCGCATCCTCCCGGCGCTAAACGTCCTCGCGTGCAAGTGCCAGCACCTGATTTTGGTCACAAACGACGTTTTTTCCGACGGCATCCAGTATCCCAACTCCACGCAGGAATACCTGCGGCAGTTGGCAAAAATCAACGCTGAAGCCGCAAAAATGGCGGACTGCGTGGTCGAAGTCATCTATTCCATCCCCGTCTGTGTGAAAGGAGCGCTCCCATGCGTGTAATCCGCTCGCTGTGCATTGCGTTTTCCACCTATTCGCGCATTCCTGTGCCGCAGGTGGCTTGGACAGACGAAAACCGCAAGTATTCGATGTGCTTTTTCCCGCTCATCGGCGCGGTAATTGGGCTGCTGCTGTGGGGCTGGCTGGCGCTGTGTGACGCGCTGGGCTTCGGAGCCTTGCTGCGCGGTGCGGTCGGGGCGCTGCTGCCGATTCTCGTCACCGGCGGCATCCACATGGACGGTTTCATGGACACCAGCGACGCACTGGCATCATGGCAATCGCCGGAAAAGCGGCTGGAAATCCTCAGGGACAGCCACGTCGGAGCGTTCGCCGTGCTGGGCTGCGCGGGCTATCTGCTGCTGGACGCGGCGCTGCTCAGCGAACTGCCGACGACCCTTGCGCCGATGATGATTGGCTGCTTCATGCTGTCGCGGGCGTGCAGCGCGTGGGCAATGTCCGCGTTTAGGAACGCCCGCCCCAAGGGGATGCTCGATGCTTTTGCGCAGGCGGCACAGCGGCGGATGCTGACCATCAGCTGCGCGGTGTACACCGTTCTCTGCGCAGTGCTATGGGCGATTGTCGGCGGATGGCTGGCGATTCCGTGCCTGTTAGCCGCGATTCTGTGCGCATGGTACTATCGGCACATGTCGTACAAACAGTTCGGCGGCATCACCGGCGACCTTGCGGGCTGGTTTCTGCAAATCACAGAACTCACACTGACGGCAGTCATTGTCATCGGAGGAAAGCTATTATGAAGCTGTACATTGGCGGCGTTTATCAAGGTCAGGAAGAACTCGCCCGCGCGGAGAATCCCGGACTTCCCTGCTATCCTGATTTTCACGAAGCCATCCGCCGCGCCGTCTTGGAGGCGCATCAAGACCCGCGCGAATTTGCCCGGCAGTTCTGCGCCGCGCACCCGGACGCCATCGTCATCGCGAACGAAGTCGGCGCGGGCGTCGTGCCGATTGTAAAGGAGGAACGCCTCTTCCGCGAGGCGGTCGGGCGCGCGCTGTGCATCGTCGCGCAGGAATCGGAAAGCGTCACGCGCTGCGTCTGCGGAATCGGGGTGCGCATCAAATGAAGTGGATTCTCATCCGCCACGGGCAGACGCAGGGCAACCGTGAGCACCGCTACATCGGCTGCCGCACGGACGAGCCGCTGTGCCCCGAAGGAATTGCGCAATTGCAGAATCGGCACTATCCGCCCGTGTCGCGCGTGTTTGTCAGCCCCATGCGCCGCTGCGTGGAAACGGCGGATCTCCTCTACCCTGGCGTTCCGCAGACCATCATCGGCAGCTTCCGCGAGTGTGATTTCGGTGACTTTGAGAACAAGAATTACGCAGAATTGAACGGCCGCGCCGACTATCAGGCGTGGATTGACTCCGGCGGCGAGCTGCCCTTCCCGCATGGCGAAAGCAGGGCGCAGTTTGCCGCACGGTGTGTGACCGCATTCGAGCAGATTCGCCAGCAAGACGAGGACTGCGCGGTGGTGGCGCACGGCGGGACGCTCATGGCGATTATGGAAAAGTTTGCTGTGCCGGAGGGCGGGTATTTTGACTTTCAAGTCGGGAATGGAGAGGGGTTTGTGATGGAGGAGGATGGCACATATAGGCGGATTGCAATCAAATAGAGGGGCAGTTCGCGCTCCCCTCTTTCGGCATCACAAGATAGAAAGGCTGTCAGTTATCATGCATGAATGAAGCAAAAGCAACGAGCAAAAGCATGACTGAGCAGTGTTTCTTCGATCTTCTCAAGCAAATCAGGGATTACGCAGAAGAATGCAACGACTTCGCAAAAAATCATAAAAAAAGACATTTTCCCTCTTGACAAGGCGCTGGAAACATGCTATAATTAGTTCTGTTCGCAAGGTTGACCCCTTCGGCGAGAGTCGAGACCTTTGGAACATGACTGGGTGTAGCGCAGTTTGGTAGCGTGCTTGAATGGGGTTCAAGAGGCCGGAAGTTCGAATCTTCTCACCCAGACATCGAAGCGATTGAAAAATCGCTTCTTTTTTTGTGCTTCGGGGCGGATTTTCGTCTATTATGGTTGAAATTCATGCCGTATAGCACATGATTTTGCAAGCAGCACAGATTCCGTTGGTTCCGAGCTTCTGCACCTTTTCCTCCCCGAGAACCGCATTTTCGCCTATTTTCACGCCGTTTCAGGGGGCAATGGGGTTATAACGGGGTTATAAAATTTGCCCGGAATCCCTTGAAATTAGCCGCTTTCAGGGACATGCCGCTGTACCGGCGGGGTTATAAAATTGCGGGAATTCGTCGGTGCGCTCTCATTCGGCGGCGGAATCCACTTCCAAGCGGGTCAGGTAATTGACCATCTTCGCGGCATCCGTCCGCTCCTGCTCCTTGTCCAGCTTCGTATAGATGGCGAGAATCATGTCGGCATCGGCGTGTCCCATCCAGCTTTGCAGCGTTTTGAGCGGCACTTGCGCGTAGTAGGCTCTTGTGCAGAACTCCACGCGGAAATCGTGGCAGCGGATGTTGATTTCCTTCCACGGCGGCAGCTTGCCCTCCGCCAAGAGCTGCTTCTGCTCGTTGGTCTTGCCGTACCAGCGCTTGTGGATGCCGTTGAGCTTCGTCTCCAAGAAGGTGATGTACGACGCATACTTGCACGCGAAGGCGGACTGCGACATGATGCCGCCGTTCTCCTTGTGGCAAACCAGCCCGTGCCGCCCTTTCAGCGCCTCTTCCAGCGGAGGAAGCAGCGGCACAGTGCGGATAGCGGAAGCAGTTTTGCCCTTCGTGAGCTTCGGGCGATTGCCTTCGCTGAACGAAACAGCGCCGCGGACGGCAATGGTCTTTTTCTCGAAATCCACATCGCGGTCGATGTTCAGGTGAAGCATTTCTCCCCTGCGGAAGCCGGTGTAGAGCATCACCATCGCCGCCAGGCCGAAGTCGTGCTCCTGCCATGTACTGCGAATCAGCGCGCGTTCCCACGGCTCCAAGCAGCGGTGTCCGCCCGTTTTCTTGCATTTGGGACGCTGCACGCCCGCCATCGGATTGCGAATCAGCGCACCGTTGGACACGGCGTTGCGGAAGATGCCGTTCATGAGCGAGGCAAACTTGCTCACATAGGACGAGGAATAGCAGCTCAGCTTGTTGAAGATGGCCTGCAAGTCGTTCGCGTTGATGTCGCAGATGAACCGCTTCCGCGTGTGATCGGCGGCAAAGCGAATCATGCTGGCGTACTGCTTCTGCAATGGCACGCTGCAATCGGAGCGGTAAATTTCCAGCCAGTTCAGCGCATAATCCAAAAAGGTAATTCCTTCGAGGTCGTGGCTGAGCCCCATTTGCTCTTTCTGCTTGTACGCATCGCGTGCTTTCATGGCTTCCGCCTGCGTTTTGCCGTAAAACTGCTTATCATGGTACTTCACCTTGAAGTAGCCGTCGGTACGTTGGGTTAATTTCTGACGAGGCATTGATGTTCCTCCTTATCAATCGCCCCGTGCTGTGTATGCTGATTCAATTGTCAAGGTGCTACGATGATCATAGCACACATCACAGCACGGGGCAAGTACATTTTGCGAAAAAATTCAGGTGACAGCAATCGGCGGCTGACCATCCAGCCAGCGCTGAAGCCCTTCCCGGTTGATGAGAATCCTGCTGCCGACGCTGAACGCGGGAAAGCCTGATTTTCGCACCAGTTTCCGCGCCGTGGGCAGGGAAATGTGCAGCTCGTCTGCCAGCTCCGCCATCGTCAGCGTCATTTTGGGGACTTTGTGCGCGGACTCCGCTTGATTTTCGTCCGCCGGAACGCGATTGAACATAGATTCACCTCCGAAATGGAGACGCAGCGCGGTTGACACATCCGACATGCTGACACGCGGATGGTGAACCTTTTTCTGCGTCTGTTTTATTGAAACAATTTGTTTTGCCGAATGGGATATGTCCGGCATGTCAAGCCGCGAAACACCTTGCCGCAGCGAGGATTCCGCGACATATTCCCCGACGTTCGGACGACAGGCAGCATGTCAGAAGGGCGGTTCTTCGTCCACGACGGTGCAGCCGCCAAACGTCAGCTGTGCAGGCGGCAGGATTCGCTCCCAGCCATACTGCCGCCCATACTTGGCAAACTTGCGGGCATTGCGAAACTTCTGCCAGCCGCTGATTTCGCCGCTGGCTATCCCGCTGTCCACAATTTCGCGGATTTCGCGCGTCTCGTAAGTCTTCGGCTCATCGAACGGGTGCGCCAGACATTCCCGGTAAATCTGCAAGGAACAGACCTTGTCCTGCTCGAACGTCTCAAACCATGCGTAGATGCGCCCCGCCAGCGTATCCTCCTGACAATAATCCTGCTGCTGTTTGCGCAGGGCGTCTTCATCCTCCTTGGACAAGTGCGTGCTGTACGCGCCGGACTTGTACTGTACCATAATTTCCGCCCACAGCTGCTCAAAATAGTGCCGGGACTCCACCGGATTGTCGAGAATATGACAGTCGGCTTTCGACGCATCCACGGTCACCGGGAGAAAGCGCCGATTGCCGCTTCTGTCCAAAGGCAGGAAATCCATGCGGTTGGTCGTGCCGGCGAACACGCTTTGCCGGGGATGATCGCCGCCGTATCGGTCATATGCCATCCGCAGAAAATCCTTGTCGCGGCTGAGAAAGGACTTGATCTCCTCGATGCTTTTGGCATTCGCCGTCGCGACCATCTCCGAAAGCTCGCAAATCCAATGCCCGTTGAGCCGATGATAAATCTCCTTGTCGTCCAGTTTGCTGACATCGTCCGTGAACCATTCCGGCTCCAGCGCAAGGAAGCGGGTGAAGGTGGTTTTGCCAGCGCCTTGCCCGCCCACCAGCACCAGCATCAGCTCAAACTTGCAGCCGGGATGAAACACCCGGTTTACCGCACCGAGCATGAACGTGCGCAGGTACTTTTCGTTCGTGTCGCTCACTTCCGCGCCAAGAAAATGGTGCAGCGCCACCCGGACGCGCGGAACACCATCCCAGACGAGGCTGTTCAGCCTGTCCCGCACCGGATGGAACGCCTGCGCAGTGGACACGATGTTCAGCGCCGGATAAATCAGCTTTTCCGACCGCAGTCCGTAGTGTTCTTCCAGATACAGCCGCAGGAACGCAGCGTCCATGTCGTCAATCATGTCACTCTTCCGCGCCCACCAGACGGAGCAGGTCATCGACATGCGTTCCTTGAACAGATTTCTGCGGATGTTTCCGGCAAAAAACGGATCATGAGTCAGCGCCGTGACAAAGTTCTGCAGCGTATTGCGCACCTCGCCGCCAGCGGTGCGGGTCAACTTGGCTTGTACAGATTGGTAGGCGGCAGCCATCCGGTCGTCCGGCATCGGCGGCGACCAGTCAATTTTCGTGTTGTCGCTCATGTTCTCATCTCCTGCAATGGTTATCGCGCCCACGCATCGGGGCGCTTCTTCGGATAGGCATCATCCCGCAGTTTGGGGCGTAGCTTTTCCACCACGGCTGGGCGCGCCGTCTCCGCAATGCTGCATTTCATGATTTCGTTCATCGTGGGCGACAGCAGCCGTCGCCGCACGTCATCCGCCATCGAAAGCAGCGCGCTGAACACATCCTCCCTCGCTTTGCCCAGCCACGTCTCCACCACGCCGATGAAGGGAGCGCCAAGCCCACTGCTGGGCGACTTTGCCGCTCGAATGGTGCGGTCAACGCCTGCCGCCGCTTTGTCCAGCGCCGTTTGGCTCACGCTTTCGCTGACGGCGGTCACGGCTTTTTCGTAGCAAATGTCCGTCACCTGCTCAATCAGCAAATCCACATCGGACAGGCGGAATAGCTTCGTATCCAGCTCGGCATCCTTCTCGACAATCTGCGCGGTCAAGGTCTGAATCTGCTGATTCTGCGCAGTCAGCTGCTTCTGCTGATTCCGGATGGTTTCGAGCTGCTTGGCAATGATGTAATCCAGCTTTTCCAGATGATTCTTGCCGCCGTACTTCACTTGCTCCTCAATGTCCAGCCCGTGCGCCTTCGCGATTTCAATCAGCATCAGCCGATTCATGGCATCGAAGGTGATTTTGCGGTTGTTGTAGCGTCCCGCTGGCTTGTCCGGCTGCGGCAGCGGAATGCCCATGACAGCCAGCGCCTTTTCCTGCTTCGGCTCGACCTCGCCGTACTTGTTCACATAGTCGAAGCAGTGGCGCTCCTGAATGTGCACCGTCGTTTCGTCGCAGTGCATTGCCCAGTCCAGCATGTGGACATGCGCTCCGTAGCGCTCCTCGAACTGCTGCTTGAATGCCGTGAAAATGTCTAATAGCTGCTCCGGCGTTGCGCCGATTCCCTCTTTGCCGAACTGGAAGATGGTTTCTTCCGGACAGGTGCGCTTGTCGCGGCGAATCTGCTCCACGGTTCGGTTGCGCTCCGTGTGGCGGCGCTCGGCGTTGCGCGCGCATTGCCCGGCGACATAGCCGGAATAATGCCGCTCGTAAAAAATTCGCTCGACCTCCTCAAAGGAAGGAACGTCGGCGCTTCTTTCGCCTGTGCGCATTCCATTCAGCCAGTCCCAATAGACGTTCTCCTGCGTTTTCGCCGGATGGATATGTTCGGCGTGGGTTACGTCAAAATTGCGGTCATTGTGCTTGGTGGTGAACACACCGTTCTTTCCGGCACGACCGTTGTGCCGGGTTGCTCTGATTTTGCTCGTATGTACCTCCTTACTTGCGGGCGGCGGGAGCGCAGCGACCGATTCCCTCTGTTTGCGGCAGAGACTACCCACTACAAAGTGACGCACAGCATCACTTTTATCGGTCGGCGCGCCTCCCTGTGGGTCAAAGGCTTCACCTCTGAACACTGACCAAAGCGCTCCGCCTCTGGACTCCGGCGGGTTTGCCGCCCGTTGGATGCTCATGCCCGCTGGTGCGCATTTGATGCCGTCTGATGCTATCCAAGTCTCTCCGTGCATCAGCAGAAAGATATTTGGTGCGCTTTCGCATCAACTGCCCATCATGTCCAGCAGATTGTCGAGGTCGGTCTCGTCCGGCGCGTTCTCGTCCTTCAATGTCTCTGCCGGTGTTTGCTCAGCGCATCGAAGCAGCGATGCTGCCAGCTCCTCGCGGACAATGCTGCGGATTTCCTCCCGCTGCTGATGATCGAAGCAGCCTTGCCGCGCCTGCCCATAGTGCGCATTGACCGCCGCAACGATAGCATCCGCATAGCGCAAGTGCTGTTCTTCCCGCACCTGACACAGCAGCCGCAGCGCTTCCCGGTCGGCGGGTTTCTCCGCATAGAGACGAATTGTCGTGCGTAGAATCTCTTTCACCGCATTCTCGCCTCACGCTGCAAACGCCGCTCCGCCAGATACTCGTAGCCCTTGGCGGAGGCGTGAATGTCACCGATGATGGTCACGCGATTGGGGTCATACTGCCCGAAGTTGCGAATCAGGCAACCGCCGCCGCCCACAATCCACAGCCGCATCGTCTTGGGGTCGTATTCATGCTCGCGCAGCTTGCGCATGATTTCCGCCGCATAGTCCGCCGCCGCTTCGCGGATGACCTGCACATATTCGGGCGCAACATCAGCCGTGCCCTCGCGCATCACCTGCTCGATGGTCACGTCCGGCACGGTTCGTCCGCAGAGCCGCGTCAAGGCCTCCCGCGCCTTCAGCACGCACTGGTAAGTGCCGTACTTCTCTGTGAAGCACTGATCCAGCACCGGCTTGCGGTCGTTAATCGCCATGACAATCATGGTGCCGTTGCCGATGTCGCACAGCATGTTCGCCCCGGTGAATTTCCGCAGTTCGGGAATGACGGCGGAATATCCCTGCGCGTACACGTCCACGCCGAGCAAATCGACATGGTAGTTGATGCCGCGCCAGTTGAAATCTACATGCCGATTTTGCGACAGATAGGCACGGAACTGCTCACGCTGGTCGCCGACCCACGTCAGCGGCAGTCCGACCGCCAGATGAACAGCCGCCGTGGTCAGCTGATTGCACCACAACTCCTGCCCGATGCCCGCCAGCGTCAGCAGGTAGTGATCCTGATTGCCGACCTTATCCAGCGTGAACTCCCGATGCCCCGCGCCGATGACGTAATACTTGCCATCGTACACCAGCACGTCCTGCGCGTGCGCCGGTTCAGCCTCGCAGCGAGTGACGCTCGCCGGAAAAATGCCGTTCGCCGTCTTGATGTTCCCATAGCCGTTATCCAGCCCGATGATGTTGATTTTGCCGAATACCCTCATATACTTCTCACTTTCTCCGCTTTTGCGGCAACAAAATAGACAGGCTGCGGGTGCAGTCTGCCTGCGAAAACCGTGGTCAGTCTGTGGCAATCAAGGCGACCACCTCCTTTCAAAATGCGCAGCAGGGTATAGAAAAAGGCAGTCAGTATGACGCTGATTGCCTCTATCGGTGACTGCGGTCTCCCGACGATACTATCATAGCACAGGTTTATTTGCTAAAGCGTGCTATTTTGTGCTGTTTCGTCTTGTTTTGTGCTGTTCGCTGCTAATTTGTCCTGTTGGGTGCTATGCGCTGCTGGTTGTGGGTGCAGTGGGGGGGATGTGTTATCAAGTAGGTGGGCTGGTGGCGGAGGTGCTTGGTAACACGTATATAGTATAGCACAGATTTTTTTCTCAAACTTTCTCAAAGCTTCTCATTTCTTCTCAAACTTTCTCAAAGCTTCTCAACTTTTTGAGGGGGATGGCGTTTTGAAGCTACGGATGACTGTTTCTGTAATTACAGAAGAATTTGTCTCACAATATCTGATTTGCGCGGCATTTTGGTTGACTTTCTTCTATAATTGTAGTATACTGATTTTGACTGCAAGAATTGTCCCGTTGATAAAGGGAGGGGTGTTGCATGGAATTATAGTGTTGATTCAGAAAACGTGTTACTTTATCTGTAAATACAGCGTCTCGTTTTTTGTGAAGCACAGATTTTATTCAATTGTGTTAATTTTTAAATATTATGGTAAAGCTGCAAATTACTATTGAATAGCAGGACAAAGTTTATCGAACTGTAAAGGGTGGTAAAGTATGAATAAAACATGGGTAATCTTAATTAGTGTCGCTGAATACGATGATGTAAGTAATAATCTACCTTACGTTCACAATGATAACGAGTGCATTAAGCAAGGTCTCACAAACGGGTTGCTAATTCCTAACAACCAAATTATTGTTTGCGGGAAAAATGATTATGTCAAATACTCCGATTTTGAGAAGGTAATCGCGTTGTGCGCCCAAAAGATTATGCGATCAGACAGAGTTATTGTGTATTTTTCCGGACATGGCGGTGGTGCTCCTTTCTCATTACGATTTAGTGATTCATATAAGGAATTTTCTTGCTTCTGCGATGAAATTGACAAATTGCAGGCATATGCAAAAATACTCATCATTGATGCCTGCTTTTCCGGAAATGCTGAAATTCCAGAATCATCAGCAAAAGCACCGAGCCAGAATCTTTTAGATTATGTGCGTTCAGGATATGCTATATTTACATCTTCCAATTCTGGAACTTCATCGACTCGTCATCCGGAACATGATGTGAGTTTATACACTTACTGCTTTTCAGAGGCTCTTTGTCACACCAGAACTGAGCATGGAAATATATCTTTGACAGATGTTGCTAAGCAAGCTGCTCGTAATGTTGATTATATGGCAAACACACATGGCCTCGCTCTTCAACATCCTGTTTTTAAGTGTCATATTCCTGGGGATGTCCTTTTTCAAATTGCTGAGGAGCAAATTATAGAGAATAACGTATATTCCTCTTCGCACGAACATTATGATGTGTGTGCTACAGGAATATTGCATTCATCAGAAATGCGTTATAGCGTTTTTGCAATTGCAAAAGACGACATCAGCGATGAAATAATTGCAAACTATACGATGCAAATTGCAAATGAAGTAAGACCATTACGAAAATTTAAAAATAAGGAACAGCAATTGCAGTTTTGGGGAAGGTCAACCACAGTTGTTTTCGTATATTGGGGAAAGAATAGAGAAGATGTAATTAGGCGGAATTGGATTTATAGGTCAATATGGGCTTCACCATCAAGCAACAGAGGCAATTGGTATCGAGTTGGTAAAGATTCAAAAATTGTGTTAGACATCTGGATTCAAGTAGTTCCTCAATATGCTACATTAGAAAAAACGTACAGAGATGATGTGGTCAGCAATGATGAACTTATACAGCTTACACGCAACGTTGCAAACTCACTTTTACAAGCAGCACGCAACGTTGTTGAATATTTTGAAGAATACGACAATGGAGAAATTCCCGAATATGCTTTTATTCAAGCAAGTCAAAAACACTTCAATGTAATCCAAGATTGCTATTGGCGCATGTGCAACTTGCCAGTTCCATCTGTTGATCTAAAAGAGTGGGCTGATTGTTACGACTGCTTAGCTGCATCGATAGATGACATGCAGAGATTCTATACTGCAAAAGTATTTCTTGACCGAGCTGAAAGCAACCGAAAGGCATGTATGCAAGAAAGAGTTAAACGTTATCGCGATGATTTGCAGCATTTAGCAAAGATAGAAGCCGATTTAAGAGAAACAGGAATTATTCCTATGTCCTAACGGATGGTTTCTTCTCTTTCCTTGCAAACATTCCACAGCCATCTTGAATACTATGAACGGCAACTCCTTAGCAATCCTCAAAAATTCGGTCAATAACCGTTAGCGGCAAACCAACCCATGCAGTCATTAGAGGATACGAGAGTAAGCGCCTGAACGACCAACAGGGGCAAAAGCGCGGCAATTCGGCAACCCATCTTCCGTAAAATAGCCTTCAGTTTCGACCACATCATCTCATCGGGTTCAAATTCGGACTGTATGGCGGCAGATAGAGTGGAATCACGCCGCCGCGCGTAGTGCTTGACATGATGTGACCGCATGCTGTCTATGACAACGATGTCGCCCTGATGAAGCATCGAAATCAGCAAGTTTTTCAGATAGTCGAGGAAATGTGCTCCGGTTGTGCCGCCTGAATACATGGTGTATATGGTTTGACCGTTCAAACGGACGGAAGCCAGAACGGTCTGGGTTGGCGCTGTGTTCAGCGGTGTACTGCAATGTACTCGCACCTTTCCAATCGCACGCCCGTATCTGCGGGTCATATCAATGTTCACGCTGCTTTCATCCAGAAACACAAGGCTGCTGTGCTCAGTTTTCCAGTTTAATTCTTTCCACTTGGTACGTTTTGTCTGCACATCGGGGACGCTCCTGTTCTGTCGCAGAAAGTACGTGCGGAGTTCTTCCAAGCTATTGCTGTATTCATTTTAGCTTCACTGTGCAGGGGATATGTTTCTATCCTCCAATGTGGATTTTGGATTTGCTCGTTTATAGTTTGAAATAGTATGATGCTCTTTTGAAAAAAAATTCACCTATGGGTTGACAAAATGATCCGTATGGTGTATACTTAGAATTGCCGACCAGAAAGGAGGCGAAATGGTTGAATAGACTCAGCTTTTTCCTAAAGAAACTGCGGTTAGAAAATAACGAAGTACTCTACGACATGGCCAACCGTTTGGGTGTTTCCTCTTCTTTTCTATCTGCCGTTGAGAATGGTCGTAAAGCGCCCCCTGTTAGCTGGATTGAAAGCATTAGTGACCTTTACCGCCTCACCCCTGACCAACGTACCGACCTTGAATCCATTATCAATGATTCCATTCGGCAAGTTCGCTTGGATGTAGGCGATGTAGCTCCCAGTCGAAGGAACTGTGCGCTGGCATTCGCACGTAATTTCGATCGTTTTACTGACGACGACATCCAAGAACTAATGAGCTTCTTAGAGAAACGGAGGGAAAATGAGTAACTGCCCTTATCCGGCAAAACCTTGCGGAAGATTATCGCTTCGCTCTTACGCGCAGGAGCTCCGCACAAAACTCGGTCTTAACAACACCCAGTACATTGACATCGTAAGGTTAATGGAATTTGTATTTCCCCAAATATTCCCGAACTTTCATCTTGAGATTCTATCTCGTGAAGAAATGGGAAACAATCATGGTCTTACCAAGCCGCAGGAAGGCGTCATCTACATTCGGGAGGATGTTTACAATGGCGCATGTCGCGGTTGTGGTCGTGACCGATTCACCATGGCACATGAGCTTGGGCATTATCTCCTTCACAGGGCCATTCCAACGGGTTTGGCTCGAAGTGCCAGCGTTGATAATGTTCCAAGCTACTGCGATCCAGAGTGGCAGGCTTCAGCTTTTGCTGGTGAGTTCCTGATGGGGCACAATGTAATTCAAGGGCTGTCCCCTGCTCAGATTGCACAAGCTTGTGGTGTCTCTTATGCTGCCGCCTGCTACCAATACAGAAAATAAAAGCCAGTCCTTTCATGGACTGGCCCTTGCACCACGAATCCTACTGTCAATAGGATTTTGCGCTTACTGACACGCTGGTCAGCTGCAACTGTCTCCATTGGCTATTGTACAACGGTCACGTAATATTGTCAAGGGTATCTTCTGTAAAAAGAGGTGCCAGTACATGAATAATGATAATCATGTTGGGCAACGCGAAGTATTCTGTCCGTTTATTCGTAAGAACGGGAAAAAAGTCTACCCGAAAAATGCGAAGTATTTCCATTTCTGGGTGGATGAAACGGTATCTGTCGCACAGCCCAATAGTGCCGAACAGCTTTCGATGTTTGGTAACGAAGAAGCCAAGTAACTAACCAAGCGCTGGATGCAAGCTGACTGCATCCAGCGCTTTTTCAGGATCATCACGGAATCTTTGTGGAAAATGCAAGTTCAAAGCATCAACAGACTACACGGCTTCGCCATGAGAGAACGAGCAAAGAAGGAAATACCCGTGTTTAGCAATGCAATCCTTTCATGCTGTTCGCTTCTCCTTCCTGCGCCGTATTCCCCCTCAAGATTCCGTAAAGGGGCACTTTTGTGCGGTGCGCTATATTCAACGAACTCGTACCAATTGTCTTTCGGATTCTGCTTCGTGTTCACAATTGCTTGAAACATTTACATACGGCAGCACAGTTAGTTGCACCTAAAACATTATGCTTGCTTTCGCTTGAGAATAGTCGAGCGTTTGAAAGTGCAATATTTCTGGCTTACCATCAAGCCATGACTTTATTCAACAACTGCTGAAAGTCATCCACATGATCATAGGTGACCATTCCATTCGACAGCGTCGTGAACAGCTTCTTCGCGCAGTCGATTTTTGCCTTCTCAATCGGGCGCAGGTTTAGACTGTCCATCGTGCCTTTCGTTTCAGCAATGAAGTAGATATGCCGTACAGCGCCCTCGTGGAATACGATTGCCCAGTCCGGCGAATAGTGTCCTAACGGTGTCGGGATGGCAAAGCCCTTCGGCAGCTTTGCGTAGATGAACACGTCCTGAGAGCCATCCAGCGACTGTGCAAAGCGGCGTTCGACACTGTCCTCCGCCGTGCCATCTGTGAACACATAATCCTGAATTGCCTTGTCAGCGTGGAAGGCCTGATCAAGCGTCTTGCCGTGCTTTTCAGCCGTGAAAATACTGCTGTCATAGCTTCCTTCAATCTGATCGTAGGTGATGTGTTCGACAATCATCGTAGCCTTCTGCTCTTTTATGAGCCGGATGACCTTGGAGATAAACTCTTCCGGGTTGTTGCAGTACATGTAAAACTTATCCGGTGCAATTCCCATAAGGATTGCAGCAGCAGTCCTGCGGGTAAGAACAGTTCCTTCAGCCACCTTGCCCACAAGATCGTACTTCAGCTGGCTGGTACTGGCATGTTTCAGCGTTTCCGTATGCGTGGCTACTTTGCCGAAGCTGTCGCCCGCACGCATATCATCGCCGGTAATCTGCTCTTTTTGACCGGCTGCGGAGACCGTGTACTGAAACTGGCTGACAAAAAGCTCGCTGTTGATGTGCGCAATGGACTTCTTTATCAGCTCGTTGCCATCAAAGTCAACCGTATACGCATATTTGTGATTGATGGTATTCCAGAGCGTCTGGAACTCCTTCTTGTAGAAGCGGTCATTCAGCGGGTTTTCGGGCGCAGGCGTTTTATTGCCGTCTTTGATCATATCTTCAAGAGCCTTGTCATCGAAGATGGCTTGAATCAACTGATGGATTCCTTCGCTCATCGGCTGGAGTGTTTCCGGCAAAGGCTGCAAATGGCCGGAAGCGGCATCATTTCGGTATTCCTGCGTAATTCCGTCATCCTCGTCGATATAATCGTTCTTGGCAAGATACTTCCAAATCGTCTTGGCCTGCTTTTCGTCCAGCTTGACTTTGGAACCGTCGGGCGTCAAAACATTTTTCCCCTCGAAATACTCCACAGTCGCCTTTCTTGGACGGTCGTACAGAACCGCTTTCGTCTCCTCCTGAAGTGCCTTTACAAACTCTGCATAGCCCTCGCTGGCAATGACCGTCAGGGTATTCAGAACGTGAACGTCTGCACCGACGGTTTCCGCGTCCATTCGCTCACCGGCTTGATTGACGCACAGGCGCAGGCCGCGTCCGACCTCCTGCCGCTTCTGCGTGGTGCTGTCGCCGCCGTGCTTGAGCGTGCAGATTTGGAATACATTTGGGTTATCCCAGCCCTCGCGCAGTGCGGAGTGCGAAAAAATGAAGCGTGTCGGCTCTTCGAAGCTGAGCAGACGTTCCTTGTTCTTGAGAATCAGGTCATACGCAGAAATATCATCGCTGAACTCACTGCCGCGCTTAAGCTGGCTGTCGATGGCACGCCCGGTCTTCTTGTCGATGCTGAAATAGCCGCGATGCGTGGCGTGTACATCGATGCCATCCAGATACGCGACATACGCCGGATCAAGCAGTGTCCGATAGTCGTTCATAACGGACATGTATTCTTCCTCGAACACCCGTCCGAACTCGCCCAGCACCTCATTGCCATCCGCATCGTATTGCCGATAATGCGCCACCTCGTCGATGAAGAACAGCGACAACGTCTTGATTCCCTTGTGGAACAGCTGGGCTTCCTTCTGGAAGTGTGAGATGATTGTTTCCCGAATCTGCACACGGCGCATGTCGCTTTCGGAAACATCGCCGACGACTTCGCCCTTGCGGATGATATCGCCGTTGGTGAAGGTGACGGTTCCATCAATGGGATCAATCTGTGAAACAGAAAAGCCGCGGTACTGTTCCATTTCGCCAGAGAGGAAATATAGGTTGTCCCCCACTGTCAGCTGCCGAGTTTCGCGGTTGATGGACTTGTTGTATCTGATTTCCAATTCCATGCGCACCTTCGGCGGCTGTTTCGGCGAAAGAATGAAGCTCTCCAAATACAGATAGCCGTCCGTACCGCGGAAATTCTTTACTTCAAAGCCCTTAACCTCAATGCGTTTCACCAGGCGCTTGTTATACGCGTCCAGCGCGTCCAGCACATAAATCAGGTTGTGCCGCTCCTTGTGCGTTGCGGAGTAGTTGAGCGTGAAAAGCGGATTGAAGGACTTCAGCGCCTTTTGCGTCACGTCGCCGCCCATCTTCTGGGGTTCATCCATGATGATAATCGGGCGATTTGCGGCAATGACGTCAATCGGGCGGCGGCTCTGGAACTCGTCGCGCTTTGAGTAGATGATGCGCGCTTCCTTGCTCTTGCCATCCTCTTTCAAAGAAGCGGCAAACGCCTGCGTGTTGATAATCATCACATTGATGCCGCTGTCGGCAGAAAAGCTGTCCAGCTGGTTCAGGTTGGCGCTGGAGTAGATGAAGAACCGCGCCTTTTTCCCGTAATGCTCCATGAAATGGTCAACGGTAATTTCAAAGGACTTCTTCACGCCCTCGCGAATGGCGATAGACGGCACGACCACGATGAACTTGCTCCAGCCATAGCGCTTGTTCAGCTCGAACATCGTCTTGATATACACATAGGTTTTGCCCGTGCCGGTTTCCATTTCCACGTCCAGCGCACAGCGCCCCAGCCCCTTCGCAAGGGATGCGGACTGATAAATGTCGTTATCCTGCTGCACATCACGGATGTTTTTCAGCAGCTGCTCATCGGTCAGCTGCAGCGCCTCGTTCAGATAGCCGGTATCGAATAGGCTTACTTGTTCTGCCCCAGGCTTAACTTCGCCCAAATCGCGGCGATAGGACACACCATCGGAATAAGGCTGTCCTTTGAACACACTCACAACGCTATTAACGGCATCGGTCTGATATTGCTGTATCTTAAATCGAAATTTCATAGCTTTTGCCCTCTACTTTTCTTTTTCGTTGCAGTTATTAAGTATTTCTTAATAACTGCTCCCTTATTTACAGCACTTTCCTTACCGTCGAGGGCGAATAGGTCTCGAAAATCTGGTCAAAGTTGGTGGCCGTGCTGTCGTCCGCCATGGAGGCGTCGCGGAAAACGGCGTAGTAGGGCTGCTTTTTCGCAATGGCGGTGACGGTTTCGGTGGTTACACCTTTATCGAAGCACGCCAGCAGGAAGCCGTCCGCCACGTCGAACACCTTTTTGCCGCCGATTTCCGTCTCGACAATCGTGCTGGAGGGCAGCACACCCAGCTCCAGCATCACCTGGAACAGCAGGTCTTCCGGCGTGCGGTCGGGCTTGATGTTGTCCGTCGTGAAGGCAAGCAAATCCTGCTGCGTTGCATCGGGCGTGTAGTAGACGTCCTGCATGTTGGAGGAATCCAGCCGCAGGCAGCGGAAGCCGCCGTCAAAGTCCTTGGACAGCGCCAGCCCCGCGTCCTCGCGGATTTTCTTTGCAGCGCGGCGAATGCGCTCCTTGCCGACATCAGCAATCGTGTGTAGACCAATCGCCTCTGCACCGGGATTTTCTTCAAGTCGTTCAGGAAGTTGAACCAATATATATTTACGGTAGCTGCTTGAATCTTCTGCATTCAACTCCATCACAGCCTGTGCTGTTGTTGCAGAACCTGAAAAAAAGTCGAGAATAATATCGTCTTTTTTAGTTCCTAAAATGCTAAGCATTTTAATAAGCTTTACTGGTTTTGGTGTGTCGAATGGAACTTGTACGAGGTCAGGAAAGAGTTTGATTAAGTCTTTTTTTGCCATATCGGTATGACCATAATCTTCATATAGCAGAAGACTTGATGCCCTCCGCCCAGTAACATCCGATAAGAACTGTTTAACCGCTGGAAAAGCGTTGCCATCTTTTCCAAAATAGATCCTATTTTCAGCAAGCATCTTCTGCATTGTATCTGGAGCGTACACCCAATGTTTTCCTTTCGGAACATTAAATATCTTGCCCGTAAGTGGGCTCACAACATCATAGTAGCCATTCTTCCTTTCACCATTTCCAACACAATCCCCCGGTTTCCAATCACCTCTTGGGTCATTGTCAGGATTTTTATAGCGAGCATTCATTTCGGCAGTTCTTGGAAGCATACCAAGTGTAAATACGTCCTTATTCCTGCAATAGCATAAGACGAACTCATAGTCGTTAGAAAAATATCTTGCTTGGTTCTTAGGTGAATAAACTTTCTGCCATCCTAATTGAGAAATAAAGTTCTGCTCTCCAAATATTTCATCGCAGACCTTCCGCATATTTTGTACTTCGTTCTCATCGATACTAATGAAAATTACCCCATCATCCGTCAACAAATCCTTCGCCACTCTCAGCCGCGGATAGATCATATTCAGCCAATCCGTATGGAAGCGGCCGTTGCTGTCGGTGTTCTGCACGAGCTGGTTGCCCTGTTCGTCATACTGCCCGCTTCTGCCCATGTAGCTGTCCGTGTCCTCGGCAAAATCGTCCTCATACACAAAATCGTTGCCGGTGTTGTAGGGCGGGTCGATGTAAATCATTTTCACCTTGCCCAGATACGTTTCCCGCAGCAGCTTCAGCACATCCAGGTTGTCGCCCTCGATGTACAGGTTTTCGCTGTCCCAGCCGCCGGGCGTGCCGTCTTTGCCCACGCTGTCCGCCTTGATGGGGCGCAGCGTCGCCGAAATGGGCGCGTTCGCCGCCAGCATCGCCTTCTTCTTGTCCGGCCACGTAAACTGATAGCGCTCCTCGCGGCCTTCGACGACCGTCGTGGAAATCTCCTGCATCAGCACATCCTTGTCAATGGCGCGGACGACTTCGCCATTCTCGTTCACGGTCTCTGTGACCGCGTTCGGGAACAGCGCCGCCAGCTTCTTGAAGTTTTCGTCGGCAAGGTTCGGGGTGTGCATGGTCATTCTGTCACTACACTCGATTTCATGACCATCTTCAAAACGAATAAAATACCGATCCGCATGGAAAGTCGGATTCTCCTTCTTGAATTCCAAGCGAAGCGAATGCCAAATGTTCAATGGGTCTTCGTTATCTTCTATTTCGTGAACTTTGCCGTACTTAATCCCGTTAAGTGCGCGAAGTCCGTTATCATCATGGAGATGAGTGCTGTCCTTATAAATATTCTGACGAGCCACAAGGCATATTTTCCTCATACGAATCCTCCTTCTTATGATAAGGTTTCCAGTGACTGACGCAGCGCCTTATACTTCTGCATCAAGTCAAATTTTCGTTTCGGCTGCTTCTCAGCCCATGCTTGCTTTTCCAGCTTATCAATTTCCTTTTGCAGCTTTGCCCTTCTGTCGTCCAGCGCAATCTGCTCGTTCAGCGTGTTGCCGCCCTCGATTTCGATGTGCCCGATCTGCGTGACCACGCTTTCCCAAACCGCGTCCATGTTCAAGCCTTGAAGATGGAGCGTCTGGCTTCCGGCAGGCTGCCATTCATCCATGATGAGCTTTGTCTGCCATAGGGCGAGACGCTCCTCCTGCGCACAAGTGAGGACGAGCACAAGATTCTGCCCGAAGGTTCGGGCAATGAAAACGATGTTCTGCTTGTCAAAATCCTTCTGGCGCAGGCTGACCTGCACCACAAAGAAGGCGTGAATGTCCTTGCCGTCCGCCAGATTCAGCGAAACCGTGGATACTTCGTTGCAGACCGTAATTCGCGCTACATCGGCGTCAAAGCTCTTGCGCCGCTCGGCACTCATGTCAGCGGCAAAATGTTCAAGCACCTTTTTCTTGGGAATAATCTTTCTGACCTCTGTGGATAATGGCAATCCCAGCATGAAACACACCTCACTTTACGACAAGGAAGCATATAAGCTCGAAGTCGTCCAGTCCGTTAATCGCCCCGGACAGGAAGCTCATCTGATTTCCCTTCAGGAAGGAATCGACGTCGCTTTCGTCCTTTGTCTCGATGATGGAGTCAATTGCAAGGCTCAAAAGCTCCGACATTTCCGCCATGTTCCGCCCATCGTCCGTCTCGGTGTTAAACGCATTGCAGAGCGCCGACACGGGCTTGTCCTGTCCGCGGCAGAGCAGACGGATGGCATCCAGCAGCTTCTTCGGGTTCAGATAGTCGCAGATGATTTCGCCGTCCGTCCCAATATACACCATGTAGAAGGGATGGATGCGGTTCTGGTTATTGATGTTGACGCCATCGTTGACGTTCTTCAACACGAAGATAACGCCTTCCGGGCATTCCTCCGTCGCGGGAACGACGGCGTGCAATCCTTTCGGCTTGCTTTCAAGGCTGCCATGCGTCTTCATGTAGTCCAGCAGGTCGAGACGGAATTCGTTCAGCCCCAAATCCATGATGGAGATGCCTGTGGACATATCCTCAATATCAACAACCTCTTCTTGCAGCCGCTTGAGCTGCGCCTTGCGATATTCGAGGTCGCCTTTTTCATCCGCGTTGATGAGGTCATCGTCGCCGGTGGAGGTCATGACCGAAATCTTCATGCGCGTTTCCACGCGGGATTTCAGGTTGATATACTCATCCAGCGTCATATCCGGCCAGAAGTTCACGAGCTGTATGACGCTGTTGCGGCTGCCGATGCGGTCGATACGCCCGAAGCGCTGAATGATGCGCACAGGATTCCAGTGAATATCGTAGTTGACCAGATAGTCGCAGTCCTGCAGGTTCTGACCTTCGGAAATACAGTCCGTAGCAATCAGAATGTCGATTTCGGCAGGATTGTCCGGCATGAGCACATCTTTGCTCTTGGAAACCGGAGAGAAGCAGGTCAGCACATTATTGAGCGTTGCTTTCAAGCCGCGAATGGTCGTTTTGCCGTCCGCACTTCCGGTAATCACCGCCGTGTCCAGTCCATGGCGCGATTTCATACGGGCGCTGACCTGATCGTACAGGTAGTTTGCCGTGTCCGCAAATGCCGAAAAAATGATGACCTTCCTGTTGCCCGGATTAATCGGATGGGCGATCTTATCGTCCAGCAGCTGAAAGAGCGTCTGGAGCTTGCTGTCATGCGCCGGTGTGATGTCGTTCATCATCAGGAGAAGCAGCTCCAGATTCTCCGCATCCTTCGCCAGCTCTCTTCGCCATAAAACGTAGTTCATGTCGGCAATATCAATCTTGATTTTTTTGCCGATTCGGGTAAAATCCGTGTTTTCGTCTTCCGCGTCAAAGTCATTGTCCGACACGTCGCGCATCTCGATTTCTCCGCCACCTCCGGCCACAAAGTTATCGATGATGGTGATGGTCGAATTGATTATACCCAGTATGCGCCCAAGCGTCAAGCGGAAAGAATAGACCGAGCTTTCAAGGCGCTTCAGCAGGTTGATGCTCATCAAACGCCTGATGCCGGATTCGCGCCCGCGCATGGACATGTTGGCGACCTTTTCCAAATCAAGATACTTCGCCAGCTTACTGGGAAGAATGTAGCTGGACGGCGTATAGACGCACAGCGACAGCAGCCCCAACTGCTCGAATATTTCATTATAGTTGATCGCGCTGTTCAGGTCGGTCAGTTTCGGGCGGAGGCTGATGGGTTTCAGCCTTTCCGGGAATTTGCCGATGGCAGCGGCATTGTAGTACTTTTCGATATGCTTTCGGGAGCGGGCAATCGTCACGCTGTCCAGGAGCTCAAAGAAATCAAAATCGAGCATCTTGAGCAGCGCGTCCGTCGTGCGCCTTTCCGGCTCCAAATCGCTCCATTCATTGAAAGCGCGCTGTGCCTGACGGAAGATTTCATCAATGGATTTTTTCGTATTCAGCTCCTTTTCGAGCATTTCCGGGTTGCCCTCGTAGGCCAGCGCAAGTTGATTGCGCAGATCGAGGAATCGATTATTGACTGGCGTCGCCGAAAGCATCAGCACTTTCGTCTTTACCCCGGAGCGTATGATCTTGCGCATCAGAAGCTGGTAGCGGTTTTCGCCGTCGCGCTTATGCGTACCGACGCCGCCTTCGCCATTGCGAAAGTTATGTGACTCATCAATAACGACGAGGTCGTAGTTCCCCCAGTTCAGTCGGTCAAGGTCAAGCCCGTTCGACATACCGCCCTTGCGCGAAAGGTCGGTATGGAAAAGCACATCGTAGTTCAGGCGGTCTGCCGCAATCGGATTGTTGACATAATTGTCTTTGAAGGTGTTCCAGTTCTCGGACAGCCGCTTGGGACAGAGCACAAGCACGGATTTATTGCGGTTTTCATAATACTTGATGACCGCCAGCGCTGTGAACGTTTTACCAAGGCCAACGCTGTCTGCCAGAATACAGCCGTTGAACTTTTCCAGCTTATTGATGATTGCCAGCACGGCATCGCGCTGGAAGTCGTATAGCATGCTCCAGATTTTGCTCTGTTTGAAGCCGGTCGCCTCGTTTGGAAGAACATCTTCGGAAATATCTTCGAGAAACTCGCTGAACACATGGTACAGCGTCATAAAGTAAATGAATTCCGGAGAGTTTTCATTGTAGGCGTGGCTGATGTTGTCCAGCACAACATCCGTCACATCCTGCATCTTGGTTTTGTCATTCCAAAGGGAATCGAACAGCTGCATGTACTGCGTGGCGAACGGCGCTTCCATGCAGTTGACCATGTTGTAGGTGTTGTTGCCGCGCTCACAGCCAATATCAACTGTGGTGAAACCGTTGATCGGCATATAGGCCGTTTGCTCCGTTTTCGAGGTAACGGTCATAAAACCGCCCATATTCTCGCCAGTTGTGTTGGATTTGAACGTTGCCTTGCTGCTGATCCACCGAGCACATTCTTTTGCAATAGCGCGCTGCATCATTTCATTACGCAGTTTAATCTCAAACTCAGTACCGTACAGGCTGCTCTCACGGCTGATACGGGGGATGTAAAATTCGCGCTTCTGCTTTTCGGCCCGCTCTTTGATAAAGGTTGGCGAAGTAAAGATGAAGCGAAACTCATCTACTTGCTCAAGCTGTTTTTTCAGTTCCTCAAAGGCATACATGGAGAAACAAGCCGCGGCAATGGATACACGGCTTCCCCTCTTAATGGTTTGACGCAAATCATCCTTGACGAGCGAACTAATATTGTCCAATATTTTCATTGGCGAATCCTTCCCCGAACGGTATCAACCGTATTTTGTTCAAGTTTTACTTTGATGCTAAAATTCACATATAATATTTATACTATTATAGAACGCTCCGATGCCCATAACGACCAGCAGCTTCCACAGCTTATTACAACACATTCGCATCTGCTTGCTTTCCCTCCTGTTCCAAGGTTCGCCATACAGTTCGCAGCAACTATTCGACAACTGCAGTACACAGTTGCGCAAGTTACGGATGGTTAAACTGCCCACTGTCGGTCAAGCTGACCGAACATCCACGATAATGGTAGCATTTATGCCGCAAAGGTCAATGTCGCCCGTGCGCTGTGCGAGTACAAGCGCAGAAAGCTACTGGGCATGGAAGCACACACCGCTGCATACTCCTACATTATACAGCATTTGCAATGCCAAATCAAGAGACTTACATCGTCTCTCGATTTTTTGCCACTTCGTTTTGTTTATCTACCATTCAATAAAATGCGAAATAATAATTAGAAGCGGCAGGAAAAGCAACCCTACATAGCGAATACTTCTATGACAAGCAACAAAATCTGGTGGAATTTCGTCACAATGCAAAGTGTTGCATCGGACACTTTCCATTCCAGTAAGATGAGCGGTCGAAGCTTACTTACGCTCACGGATAGGGGGAATGTTATGATTATTAATGCAGAATGGCTGGATGCTATGAGCAAACAGCATCAGCGGAAATTTCAAGAATTACTGCCTGAACTCGTGAAGAAACTTATCATTAACAGCTGCACTTCGGTTTCCAGCATTCGGATGCCGCATGGTGACGACATTTGGGCACCGGGCTTCGATGGTGTTGTTGATTGTTCCGAAGGGAATTGTTATGTTCCTGCCGGACGCAGCGTCTGGGAATTTGGCACCAATGAAAATACGCTTCAGAAAATTAACGATGACTATCAGAAGCGAACGCAGAACCCATTAGGAAGCAAAATTGAAGAAACGAACTTTTGCCTTGTGACACCCAAGGTGTGGGCGTATCCGCAGACAATAACCACATGGGAAGCAGAACACACTGATTGGAAACAGGTAAAAATATATGACGCCAGCGTGTTATGCGACTGGATTGAGCAAACACCAGTTGTTTGTGCTTGGCTATTGGAGCAGTTTTCGGATAATCACACCATTGAATTTTCTACTTTGGCCCATGCTTGGAATCTGTTTGCCCAGAAAACATTGCCTGCAATGTCCGATTCGTTATTTCTCGCCGATCGTGAACAAGAAATGGCGTGTTTCTTTGATACAGTAGAAAACAAAATTGTCCGCGTAAAAGCAACTACTCGCGTAGATGCAACCGGCTTCGTTCTTGCTGCTATGATGCAGAAACCAGAGCTTCGAGAACGAAGCATCGTTATCAATGCTCCAAGTGCTTACCGGGATGTCAATCACTGTGTAAAGTCAAAAATACTTATATTGAATTACTCTTGTGACCATGACATCAACATAGAAAACGGAAATCATGTAATCCTATGTTATGGCAAAGAAGCAAGCAGCATTCAAGAAGATGTTAGCCTTGCAGAACTGCCTAAATTTCATTATATCCGTGCTTTTAAGGACATGGGTGTCCCTGATGCAGAAGAACTGTATACCTTTACGCATGGCAATCTCAGAGCGTTGATTCGAAGAATTCCGGGAACGTCAACCGAAAGCAAGCCTGACTGGGCAAAACGTGAAGATAAAGATCTTCTCGCACCATTGCTGTTTATGCGAAATATCAATAGAAGTTCAGATGTTGAGCGAGCGATTGTCGAACAATTGGCTGGGGGCGCTTATGGTAACGTAGATAAAGCATATGCAGAAATGATACGCAAGGAAGATTCGCCAATCAAGGTAGTAGATGACTACTACATCCTTGTGAATTACGAAGAAACATGGGATGTATTGCAATATAACGTTTACAGTACGCAGTATGACCGCTTGAACGATACGATTCTTTCCATATTTAATGAGGTTGATAGAGATTCAAAGTTTGCGGCAATATTTAACACTCGTGTAGGGCGGTCAAACTTGTTGCAAAATCTCCTTGAAAACTACGTTTACTTTTCCTACAACAATGACAATCCGCAGAAATTGGACAAAACAATCCGTAATTTTATGGCGTTTCTGGACAAGCCCAATGCATCGAATATCATTATCAATCACTTATCAATGCTCGCGCAAGCAGCGCCAAAGATGGTAGTGGATGTGCTGGATGCTGAAACGGACAACCCAAATGGAATGATTATGTCTTTATTTAGTCATCCACAGCAGTTTGATAGCCGGTACATGAATATACTATTTGCGCTGGATAAGCTGACATTCTATTCAGAAAGCGCTGAACGAACTTGTCGAATTCTCTTCCGGCTATATCAAGTAGATCAAGATAAATTCAGATATTCTAATTCACCATATAGTTCACTACTCAATGCTTTGTGTTTTACCAACACCTATTTTCCATTTCCAATAAGCAAAAAGGTTGAGTTGCTTCTTTACTTTTGGCAAGAAGATTCCTACCACGGTGCCAAATTGATTATTGGAATTTTGAACAAAAAAGTTATGTTCTTGCCTTCACAATATGGAAGGATAGGTCAATATCATGAGACGAAATTGTACTATGCTGAATATTATCATGCAATCGAACAGATTGCCGAAGCATCTCTCCGTTATTTCATTAGCGTCAGCGATATAGAATCAATCATCGCAGTTTTTGAGAACTATGTCAATTATCGTCCGCAGTTTCTCATGGACTTAGCCCACTTGCTTGAAGGCAATTCTTTTGATGCTGCTTCGCTTGCCAAGCTCAATTATGCACTGCGGAAGACGCGATATGACATTTTGCATCATCGTTTGACCAGAATGGAAGTATACATTCCTGCATTTGAAACTTGGATTCGGAAAACAGACACCAACGAAATTCCTTCTCGATGGTTATTTTTCGACTATCGAAAATGCCCTGATGATAGACTGCTTGTAAGGAATGATGACTATTACAAAAGGCAACAAGAAATGTTTTCTATCAGACAAGATGCTTTCGAGAAAATTTTCAGAAAGTTCGGTGTCGAAGGTGTAAAGATGTTGTTATCTCAAATGGATGATAACGCTGCTTGGGGGAATTTCCTTGCAAATACGTTGCCAGACACGTGTCACACAGAACTTGCAAACATACTGCTTCAGATGAATCGAATGCGTATTTGGGCTGGGCTTCTTGATGCCTCAGCAAAAGAGACATTCTACGCCGTATACGACTGTATTCCCGCGGATAAGCGCTTGCAAGTATACAGTGCCATGTCGCGAATGGATGTGGTTGAGTGGCTATCAACGGAAGAAGAAAAGCAAGCGTACTGTTTTGGAAAACAGATGCATCAATATGATGAAAACAAATATCGAACGCTGCTAACCTATTATCCTGAAGGCTTACTGCCTTATTGTGCTGAAATTATCAACACAGCTTCGAATGCAAATACAGATCTGGTCATGAACGTCTTCTGTGCAATCAAAACTACATGGCGTGCTGATAATACTCTAACGTCAGATGAAAAATGCGCTCTATCTGAAATCTTAGAGGTCGTCACCAACAGTTTGTATTCAGATAAATGGGGAAAGCTCTGTGCTGAACTCTATTGGACCAACATTCTCACAGAAATTTCTGAACCAGCCGAGCGATATTTTTTTGAGCACCCGCTTGAATTCATTCAAAGTTTGAATTTCTGCAAAGAGACGGATTGCGGTAAATTATGGAATTTGTTTTCCACGTATAGTCTACCAACCAGCGCATATACGGATTCGGATGCATTGAAACATTTTTCGGAATCGCTCATTGCAGCAAATCAAACTGATTTGCTTGGGAACATCTATGGTCGTGCAATTGCAGGAATGGACGATGTTTTCCCACATGAGTCCATTCGCGAATTGTTAGAGCAGTTTGATAGTGATGAATTGGATTTGCAAGTTTATATTGCTTATATCGATAATCGAGATGCACGCTTTGTTTTGGATGGAAGTGATCAAATGCAAAAAGCAGCAAAATTTACTGCTGATGCACAGGCTTTAAGCATCAGCTATCCGCATACAGCAGCAATACTTCGACAGATTGCGGATGACTATCGAAGAGAAGGACAAAGCGACCGCTTGTATTCTGAGCTTTAAACAGATAAAAGTAAGTGCAAGGTCACGGCTTAGAGTGCCCGTATGCCTTGCGCCTTGCTTGGCGAGGCTTTGCCGCGCAGGAAACGTACAGAGTAATGCTTCCCTTGCCAGTTATGAAAAACAAGTTCAAAAGCGTGGCAAATGAGATTGAAAGGAACGATTAAATATGTTCAAATATCCTTTGGCAGTAACGATTGATACAAACATATTTGACGCAGC